>Ga0208198_1001008_pt1 | contig 27250 bp, 19 predicted proteins | sample AD_JPNTR2_MetaG_FD_184446 | JGI IMG/M metagenome (GOLD analysis project Ga0208198, IMG submission 184446) | Active sludge microbial communities of municipal wastewater-treating anaerobic digesters from Japan - AD_JPNTR2_MetaG (SPAdes) (version 2) | ecosystem: Engineered > Bioreactor > Anaerobic...
CCATTTTATGATACTTATCACAAGTTAGATATGTATTTCGAGGCTCTATATTGGACAATCGGTGCGCCAGAGATTCGTATGACTATGCTAAAAGGTAGCTCTTCTAGCAATGCTCTTTTCGAATCTAGTAATTATTTTTCTAAAAATAAATATTTGAAATTGCAAGGTATTGACGAGAAAAATCCACTTCAATATATTAAAGATTTTACAGATAAAACTGGTAAAAGATATTTTTCTGTTTTAGATTTCGCTAAATTTAGAGTAATAGATACTCGTATAATTAGGCAACAAATAATATCACTCGCTTTACAAGGGTTTTTAGATTATAATCCTAATACTGATATGATATATGTGAAAGATAAAGTTTTTAATTATATAGAAGCTAATGCAGGGAAGAAGGATTTTGATGTTATTCAATTTAACTCTGTAGTAGAATCATTAGATAATGCTAAACTAAGCTTGATCAATTATGATTTGAAATTAGAAGGTATATCAAGAGTTTTTTTAAGTGATTCGCAGAATGTGGTTGTCTATCCTAAAGAGCAAAAAATTATAGTTAAAAAAAATAGAGATTTTATTTTTGATGGGTTAATTAATGCAGGCAGATTTAATTATTATGGTAGAGAATATTATTTTTCTTATGATCAGTTTAAAATTAACATGCCATATGTAGATTCTATGAATTTCTATGTGAGAAGTAGGATACCAGATAAATATGGTGAATATCCTTTGATAAGAGTTAGAAATGTGATAGAAGATATGAGTGGTGAGCTATTAATAGATCATCCTAGTAATAAAAGTGGCAAAATTTACATGCCAGAATATTCGATTTTTAATAGTAAAAAAATATCTTATGTTTACTATGATAAATCCTGTGTTTACCAAGATGTATATATCAGAGATAATTTCTTTTATCATATTAATCCATATACTTTGAAAAATTTAGATAAATTCGAAACAGATTCTCTTAGGTTTGATGGTTATTTATCATCTGGTGGTATATTCCCAGATATTTATGAACCATTGGTAATTATGGAGGATTATTCTTTAGGTATTTCTCACCAAACACCTTCTAATGGATTACCAGCATATGGTGGTAAAGGCAACTTTACTAATAAAATTACTATGTCTAATCAAGGACTTCGTGGTGATGGAACATTGAAATATATTACTTCAACAGCTCATAGTAAAGATTTCTTATTTTTTCCAGATTCTACGATAGGAATAGCTGATAGCTATATAATAGCAGAGCGCACTACCGGAGTGCAATATCCACCTGTAAGTATTGAAAATGCTAAAATTTCTTGGTATCCTAAAAATGATTATATGGCTATTTATACTCAAGATAAACCAGCTATTGCATATAAAGAAAAAGTTGTTTTCAATGGTATTTTAGATTATAGCCCTTCAAATCTTTTAGCAAATGGTAAGATAGAATTTCTGAATTCTATAATGACCAGTAAACGTTTTGTCATGAAAAATAGAGTTTTTGATACAGACACTTGTGATTTCGTATTAAAAACTTTTGATCTCAATGAGTTAGCTTTAGAAACTAAAATCTATAAAGGACATGTAGACTTTGATCAAAGAAAAGGAACTTTCGAGACTGCTGGTGAGAGCTCCTTGATACGTTTTCCTGCTAATGAATATATCTGTTATATGGATAAATTTGATTGGTATATGGACAAAGAAGAAATTGATTTCTATACAACTCATTATAATGAAATAGATTACACTCACACGTCAATAAGAGATTTGGTAGATATGGACCTTAGTGGTTCTAGATTTGTTTCTACTCATCCAGCACAGGATTCTCTCACATTTATAGCTGGCAAAGCTAAATACAATATTAAAAATAAACAAATAACAGCTTATGAAGTTCCTTTCATAAAAGTGGCAGATGCAGCTATTTTCCCTAAAGATAGAGTTATTAATATTTCAACGGGTGCTGTTATGCAACCATTAGAAAACTCTACAGTTTTAGCTAATTTAGATACTAAATATCATATTTTGCACAATTGTAATATTTGGATTTATGGTAAAAAAAGTTATTCTGGTAAAGGCCAATATGAATATATAGACCAAAATAAAAATTCTCAAATAATCAATTTTGATAAAATAACAGTAAATAATAATTTGCAAACTACTGCTACGGGCAAAATTTCTGATAGTATTAATTTCACACTTAGTCCTTATTTTTTATTTGCTGGCAATGTATATTTATCGGCTCCTCAAGAATTTTTAACCTTTGATGGGGGAGCGAAAATATCACATACTTGTGATACTCTGCCCAAACAGTGGATAAAAATCAATGATATCATTAATCCTAATAATATACTGATACCTATTCCTCCGCAACCCAAAAATATAAATGGTGATATTATCTTTGCTGGATTATATTTTTCTAGTCAAGGAGTAGCAGGTGTTTATCCAGCTTTTTTAACAAAAAAATTATATGGGGGAGATGTAGAATTAGTGTCATCTAATGGATTTTTACGATATGACGAAGTGTCTGCAGAATATCAAATAGCGTCTAGAGAAAAACTTGATGGTATTACTAAAAAAGGTAATTATCTGAGCTTAAATACAAAAACTTGCGATGTTGTAGGAGAGGGGAAATTAAGTTTAGGATCTAATCTAGGTAGAGTAAATATGGATTTCTATGGGAGAGTAGATTACAAAAAATCTGACCTCTCCACTACTATCACTGCTAATTCAACCTTAGATTTCTATTTTAATGAAAAAGCACTTGAGATGATGGCTAATGATATTTTAGCATCTGAATTAGAAAATCTAAATATTCAAGATGAGTTGTTTTTGTCTTTCTTAGAAGAATCTCTAGATAGTGCTACTGCTATGAATGTTATTAATGATTTAAATCTTTATGGTAATATTCGAAAATTTCCTAAAGAGTTAGCTCATACTTTTGTTTTTAACGATCTGACATTTAAATATATTCCAGAGACTAAAACATATATTTCTGAAGGGAGAATTGGCATTTCTATAGCTAATGGTACCCAAGTATATAAATATGTAAATGGCATCATTGAGCTATCACTTAGACGCAGTGGGGATAGACTGACTATTTATTTGCAACCTTTTCCTAATGTTTGGTATTTTTTCACATATAGCAATGGACTAATGCAAGGATTGTCATCTAGAAAAGAATTTAATGAACTTATCATAAATACAGACTCTAAATCTAGAACATTAGAGTCTAGTGGTCGAGAAAAAGGATATACTTATTACATAGCTACGACAACTACTAAAGATAGATTCCTTAAAAAAGTTTATGAAAATATCAATATAGATTCAGATGAATATTAAAAGAAAAATGGTTCTATAACGTTTTGAGTGTGTACAGTTAAATTTTAACCACAAAATTCTCAAAGAATGCACAAAGAACACAGAGAATAATAGAATTAAAATGTTTGAACCATGATTTTTGGAATTAAAGGATTTCGGGATTGTATTTTTAATTTATGCTAATTTGTGTGCATTTGTGGACAATAAATATCTGATCCGCAATGTCTATAATTTCATCCACAGATTTACACAAATTAACACTGATGATTTAGCTTTTTTTGTGTATATTTGTGTTCATTTGTAGATTAATTTTCAACTAATATCTTGCTAAACTCCTTATCCCATCAACTAATCAACTAATCAACTAATCAACATTTTACTTTAATTTGTGCTAATTTGTGTGCATTTGTGGACTAATAATAACAATTGGATAGTAAAATAATTTACCCACAATAAACGTTATAGAACCAGAAACATTTTGTAATAAAATATTAATTTTGCAAAAATATTTGACGGGATGTAGCGCAGTTGGTAGCGCACTTCGTTCGGGACGAAGGAGTCGCTGGTTCGAGTCCAGTCATCCCGATTTGCCATTCTAGCTCAGCAGGTAGAGCAGCTCACTCGTAATGAGCAGGTCGTGAGTTCGAGTCTCACGAATGGCTCTTTGAATGAAAAGTCATTTTTTAAAATTTATAATTTAAAACTGTAGATTATAATTTTATTGTTTTATAACTATTTAGTAGGGTATATAATGAATTTCTACAATATCTGTACTATCCTTACCTTCGAGCCACAATTCTTTTTCCATTAATCTTAATATTTTTGAGGTGTCTTTTTGCATTACATTAGTACCTAATACGTTTGCCTCATAAGTTGTTATTATTTTTTCTTTATTGTCATAAAATTCCCAAGTACCATTAAAAACTACATAAACACCTAAAATAGGTACTGTAATAGAATAATCTCCTCCTTTTTTAAATTCCACTATAGTTTGTAATTCTGCCTCTGTTAAAGTGTTTTCTACTCCATTTGTTAATTTTTTATCAATTTTCCACTCGTTGCATAGACGTTCTTCTTTAGATCTTAGGCTCACGGTGGGACCTTCTTCATATTTACAACTCGTAAATATTAGCATTACTGCACTAATTAAAATTAAATTTTTTATTTTCATAATCAATTGATTTTTATTACTTTGCAAAATTAATATATTTTTTGGAATAAAAAAATTTTTTTAATAAATTTAATAATTTATTCATTTATAATCATATATAAAAATTTTTTTGTAATTTTGTAAAAAAATTATGAAAGGAAAATTAATTTTAATTGCCATGATAGCTATAAGTATGTCAGCTATGGCACAAGAAGTAAAAGTAGAAACAGGTATTCAAAACATAGGTGGTGATAATAACCCGTGTTATATCGTTACTATTCCTAAGGCTAATGTAGATATTATCTCCGGAGCATGGAAATCTGAAATGAAAAAAGCTAAAGCAAAAGTAGAAGGTGATTATAAAACTATTGCTACAAATGCTTTTTTAACTGATATATCTGATAATTCTATGGATATATTTGCAAATTTTTTACAAGAAAAAAATGATGTTAAAATGATAGTTGGTTTTTCTTTAAGTGGAATGTTTTTGACTCCAGAAAATAATTCTACTGCACATAATGCTGCTACAAATTTCCTTAAACAATTTGCTGAACAACAATATAAAAACCAGTTATCAGATGATGTTTCTGTGCAAAAGAAACAAATAAAAAGAACTGAAAGAGAAATTAAAAAACTTAATAAACAAACCGAAAAATCAACTAAAGACAATAAAAAAATGACTAAAGACATTGAAGAAAATAAACAAAATATTCAACAAAGTAATGATGAGTTACTAAACAAACAAAAAATTTTGCAGTCTCAAGATGACAACTTAAATGATTTGGAAAAGACAAAAAAACAAGTGGAATAATATATTTTATAAATCACAATTACAAGGAGCAGAAAAATAAATTTTCGTATTTGGCAAATACTTCTCCCTTATTTCTTTTTGATGTTTTAAAGAAATAACATTTAATCTCAAATTTAATTCCTTTAGTGTATTACTTAAATCCTTTATTTGCTGTGGCAATTCTGTTAAATGATTTTCTCCTAAATCTAATTTCTCTAAACTAATAAATTCACCTATCTCACTAGGTAAGTATTCTAACTCATTATGATATAAATTTAAATCTTTCAGCCGTGGTAATTCTTTTAATATTATTGGGAAAGTTGTAAATTTATTATAACTAAGATCTATCTTTATTAAATTTTTGCAATTTACAATAGATGATGGTAAACTTGTCAATTTATTTCTTTTAAGATTTAAAATTTCCAGATTTTCCAATAAACCAATATCAGATGGCAATTGATATAATTTTTTATTTTTTAATTTTAATATTTTAACATTTTGTGGATTTTGAAAAGCAAGTTCTAAATCTGTATAAATACTATCCTTTTGTGCACTCAGACATATATTTATTGTTACAATTAATATGAAAAATAATTTAATTTTTTTCATTTTTTTGTAAAATTACTAAAAGAAATGAAAAATATTTTTAAATAATTAGGAAAGGCTGTTGTTAAAAAAAATTGTATGAAAATATTTAAATGTTCTATATTAAATATGTTTGAGACATCAAAGCACTGTACCGCTCCCATGCCCGCCTATCGCCGCTAAATTCAATATTATCTCAGTATCTTCTATAATCTTATTTGCCAAATACTTACATCTAACTACAAACCACATTTTTATATAGGATAGATCCTGTTTTCAACAGGTTCTATCCTGCAATTTTAATTATTGTTTTATCTTTTTTAAAAATTATTATCTATCAAAAAATTCCATAAGAATATTAATACATACTTAAATATTTATTTGTCTGATTTCTCTGCTAGATGCTTTATTTAGTGATTATTAATAGAAATTTTTAAGAAAATATGTAATTTATCAATATTGTATTTTAAATTTAAGAAAATTACTTTTTTTGCCCAAAAAAATGTTTAGATCTATTATTAATTATTTTGGGACATGGCAAGATTACCATTGGCTATTAGCATTATACACATTAATCGTATTAATTATAGCAGTTGTAGGCTCGCGTAAAAGAACTACAGAAGATTTTTTAATTGCTGGTCGCAAAGTGGGTACATTTGGATTTACTACTTCAGTAGTGGCATCGTATATAGGGGGTGCTGCATTAGTAGCATTTTCTGCTTATGTATTTAGATTTGGTTTATCAGCTCTATTTGTATTTCTAGGAACAGCTGTAGGATTTATTTTATTTATTCCTTATGCTAAAAAATTAAAATCATGGAGTGAAGAAAAAGTAACTTATACTATGATGGACTGGTTTTACATAAAGTATGATAAAAAAACTGGTACTCTCACAACTATAGTGCTAATGATAGTTTATTTAGGTATGTTATTAAATCAATTCATAGCAGGTTCAGCAGTTTTATCTGGAGTGAGTGGATGGTCATATGAAAAATCTTTAATATTTGCCGCTATAGTTTTAGCTGTTTATTTATTTATAGGTGGGTTTCAGAGCGTTATTAGGACAGATATTTTCCAATATTTTGTGATGATTGTTATTATGATAGTGATAATCAGAATAATATGGATGAATGATGTGCCTACAGTTTTGCCAGAGATGTATAAAACTACACAATTAGACTGGGGAATGATGATAGCTTTTTTACTGTTTGGAATATTAATAGTATTTCAGAGTGCTGAATATTGGCAGAGAGTATATGCAGCTAAAAGATTAAAAGTTGTCAAGAAAGGCTTTTGGTGGTCTGCTGTATTAACATTCATTAGTGGTATTATAATTACTTGGATAGCATTATATGCTAAAATTTCAAATCCTAACATAGTAGCTACTAATGCTTTTGGTAATGGACTGGTAGCTTTATTACCACAAAAATTATCTACGATAGTATTAGTTATGGTTTTTGCAGCTATAATGAGTTCAGCAGATACACAAATTTTTGTTATTTCATCAGGATTTGCACTTAATTTATTTAAAAAAGTTAAAGATGATGATAAAAAATTAAAGAAAAATACGCAATTTATTACATTAATAGTTATTTTATTAGCTGTTTTAATAGCATATTTCATTAGAGATATAATCACTGTTGTCAATTTCATTACGGGCATAGGATTTACAGTGCTACCTGCAGCATGGGCAGCATTTCATTATAATATTTCACCAAAAATCGCTTTTCAGAGTGTGATAGCAGGATTAGTGTATGTATTGTTGCTAATAATTTTCGGTATTATCATCCCAGAGTTTGTGGTTTTATCATTTATTGTATCGGGACTTTATATGTTTTTGGGGAATAAAATAGTTAAAAAAAATAAAAAAAATAACATTTATGAAGCATAGATTTTTTTTCATAATTTTTTGCATTCTTTTGTCATTTAATCTTTATTCACAAGATACAATTGTGAAGGGCAAAAGATGGAATTTTTTACCTATTGTTTTGTATAATTCAGATTTAGGTTTTGAGGTAGGTTTATTGACTAGTATGTATGATTTCGGAGATGGCAGATTATATCCAAACTATATTTACAATATTAGCTATGAGATAGATATAACTACAAGAGGTAGCATAATCAGTCAACTATTTTTTGATAGTGGTAAAAAGATAAAAAATGGCAAATGGCGTGTAGTAAGTGATTTTTCTTATATACATGAACAAGCCTCAGATTTCTATGGATTTAATGGCTATGCATCTACTTTTCACCCAGAATACATGAAAGAGAATGACGAATCATATATTAGCAGGATGTTTTATAGATATGACAGAAAAATCTTCAGACTTACTAATGACATTTGGTATAAATTGAGCGATCATTCATCTTTAATATTTGGATTACATGTTTTTAACTATAAAATCGGAACTGTGAATATCGATGCTATTAATAAATTTCATGTCAAAAATCCTTTACCTGATACTACAATTTTAATTGATTACTATATAAATAATGGATTTATCAGAGCTGATGAGGCAGAAGGTGGTTGGATAATAGCACCAAGACTATCCTATGTATATGATGGTAGAGACAAAATATTTAATCCTACAAAGGGCATTTATGGAGAATTAAATTTTCTCGCTAATCCTAAAATAGATGCATTGGATTCAAAAAAATTTTTTAGATTTTCTACAAATTTTAAATTTTTCTATCCATTATTTAATGAATATTGCATTATGGCTTTGAGATTAGGATATCAAGATCAAATAGGAGCTCAGGCACCATACTATTTCATGCCTTATATCACTCAAGCATTTTCTAATAACACTTTAGTAGAAGGACTCGGAGGTGGAAAATCTCTAAGAGGAATTTACAAAAACAGAGCATGGGGTGATGGTTTTTTCTATGGTAATTTAGAAGCCAGAATACTAGTTTATGGTTTTCAAACTAGAAAACAATTGGGAGAAATACGCATTAAGCCTTTTTATGACTTTGGCATTATTACTGACCCAGTAAAAATTCCCATAAATTATATAAATAATGATTTAATAGATTATAAAGATAGATCAGATATACTACATCATAGTTTGGGATTAGGTGTACATCTTGTATTAAATGATAATTTCATCATTAGTATAGATGTAGGTCAAAGTTTAAGAAAAAATGATGGCAGCACAGGCGTTTATGTTACAACAGGTTATAATTTCTAAAGGTTAGAAAAATAAATACATTTGCATTAAAAAAAAATAAATATATTTGCACTAATAAAAAATAAATATAAAATAAAAATTATGGAAAAGAGAAAAGATGTAAGACAATTAATTATCGATGCTGCTGAAAAATTTAATGACAAAACGGCTTTTATTTATAATGATGTAGAGTATAGTTTTGCTCAAATAAAGAATGATTCTTTTAAATTAGCAAATGGACTGCTAAATCTCGGACTAAAAAAGGAGATAAAATAGCTATTTATTTACCTAACTGCATTGAATATGGATACTCATACTATGCAATATATTCTACTGGTTTAGTTGCGGTACCTATAGATTTCTTCTTAACTGATAATGAGATTATCTCAATAGCTAATCATTGCGAATTAAAAGCTATTATTACTACTGAAAATGTAAAATTTGATTTAAAAGAATTGAAAAATGCTATTCCTTCTTTAGAACATATTATAACAATAGAAAAAAATCCAAACTATCTTTACTTTTGGGATTTAATAAATAATTCAACAAATGAACTAGACGATCAAGGTATAGAAATTTCTATGCCATCAAGCATTTTTTACACATCTGGAGTAACAGGCAAACCTAAAGGAGCTTTATGGAATTATGAACATATACATTTAGGAGCAGAGCAAATGAAGGAAATGGGATCATATGAAAAATTATTAAATATTGTAAAATTGGATGATACAGAGAGGTCAGTAGGTGCGATACCATTTTCACACTCTGCAGGTCTATTTTATTTCACGATAGCAATAAAATATGGGATGAGTACTGTAATAATGCCTAGATTTGCTCCATTAGAATTAGTAAAATTGATAAAAAAATGGGGAGCCACAAATATATTTATGGCACCTGCTATGTTTTATGCAGTTTTGACTTTAAAAGAAATTGAGAATTATACACTTGATACTTTGATTTGGGCTACCGTGTTTGGAGCTCCTTCATCACCAGACTTGATGATGAAATTTGCCAAACTATGTCCTAATGCAGTTGTATTGAATGGCTATGGCCTTACAGAAGTGGTACCACCTTTAACAGTTTCTTCACCACAAAATATTAAGGGTTTTAGTTATATAGTTTCTAATATTACTCTGAAAATCGTAGATTCTCATGATAAAGAAGTCAAAAAAGGAGAAATCGGTGAAATAATTGCAAAAGGCAAACCTGTATTTTGCGGTTATTATAATGAGCCACAACTAAATGAACAAGTTTTTAAGGATGGATGGTTCTATACTGGTGATTTAGGCTATTTCGATGATGATAATACTTTATACATTATTGGTAAATCTAAGGATATTATCAAAGTCGGTGGTGAACTCGTATGGGCAGCAGAAATAGAAGAAGTCATACTTAGATATCCTGGCATCAGAGAGGCTGCAGCAGTAGGCGTACCAGATCCTCTAAGAGGAGAAGTGGTGAAATGCTATGTATCTCCTGCAGACAGTATACAACTCAATAAAAATGAACTAATGGATTACTTAAGAAAAAATCTTGCTAAATTTAAACGACCTAAAGATATAATTATATTAGATGACTTACCAAAAACAGGTCCTGGCAAAATTAATAAAGCTGCATTAAAAGAATTAGGTTAAGCCTAAATAAAACTTTTGAATAACCATTTTAATAATAACTAAATTATCACTCTGAATGCATCAGTAATAATTCTATTGCTTATAAGTATAATTTATTGTAAAAAATTTCTTTAAAAAATTTTTCAGCTATAAAAAAAGTAGCAAAAAAATCTAAATTGGGGAAAAGATAGACATATTTTGAAGAATTACATTTGTTAATCAAATGTGAAATATTTGAAAACTTTAATAATATTTGCTATCTGCTATTAAATGCTTTGCAAAATCATACATTTTATGTTTAAATTAATTAATGATATTTAATTAATAATTTTAAATGCTTAAAATCTTTATCAATTAATATTTGATAGGAATATTTTTTAAAATATAAATATTATTAATTTTCTTTATATACTATAACTATAAAAGTAATAATAGTATTTTTTTTTAATTTATATATCATTATTTAATTTAAACATTTATAAAACGAAAGTAATTAAGACAAATCTCCATTTAGAGAATGCGGTATTAAGTCGAGCCGAGAATTTATTTTGAAATTATTCCATTGATACAAAAATATTTTAAAAAATTTATTATCTTTACGTATATTTAAGATTATTTTTTAATTTTGTATTAATTGAAATTCTAGTCCAGCTGGTAATGAAAAAAATAAATATTACAATAATATTTTGTTCAGTTATAATTATTTTAGGTTCATGCAAAAATGATACAGAAAATAAAAAAGCTGAATGGATTAAAAATGCTTTTGCAAGTCTTCAAAGCAATCATTATCCAAGGGTAAAAGCAATTTCTTGGTGGCACGAAAATTTTGACAATTCTTTATTGAAAATAAACTCTTCAAAAGAAAGTTTAGAAGCATATAGAAAAGGTGTTAGTTCATCAATATTTATTACAGTAGCAAATTTTAATTCTAATAAACTTATTGAACCAACTGTGGGAATTTACCATTCAGCATATCCAGATTTTGGTGGAACAGAAGATATTGTAACCGCAGAGCGAATTAGAGATTTCGAAACTTTAGCAAATAAAAAAATTGTTTGGGCGTATTTTTCAAATAATTGGTATGATAATATTCAATTCCCCTCAACAGAAGTAAACACAATTAAAGAAGAAGGGAAAATTCCTTTTATTAGAATTATGCCAAGAACTAATTTTGATGAAGGAGGTCCTGACCCAAATTATACAATGCAAAAAATAATTGATGGTGATTTTGATACAGCTCTCACACAATGGGCAATTGATGCTGCAAATACTAACATTCCTTTGTTAGTTGAATTTGGAACAGAAGTAAACGGTGATTGGTTTCCGTGGAATGGGAAATACAATGGTGCAGGCGAAACAGCACTTTATGGGGATCCTAATCTATATGATGGAGCAGAACGTTTTAAAGATGCTTATAGGCATATAATAAATATTTGCAATAACAACGGAGCGACAAACATTACTTGGTTTTTTCACGTTAACGCATACAGCAATCCAGATGCAAATTGGAACCAAATAGAAAATTATTATCCAGGAGACAATTATATTGATTGGTTGGGCGTGAGTGTATATAGTCCACAAGAAAGCAATGAAGATTATCAAGAATTTTCAGAAATATTAAATGACGTCTATCCAATTTTAACAAACTTGTCGAATAAACCAATTGCAATTCTAGAATTTGCAATAACAGAAATAAAATGAAAATTACGAATTCCAAAATTTTGAAAGGAAATTTTGAAATTCGTATTCTAAATTAGGAGTAAAGAAATTCTTACCTAATTGTGATGTAATTTCTCTTTTAGTCCACCATCTGAGCTCAGTAATTTCTTTACTAAGTCTTAATTGGTTTTGATCTAAAATAGAAGTAATAAAAATAAAAACTAATTCACGTTCTATCTCTGACTCCCATATATAATGATGCACAAGTTCGGGTTTAAATTTTTTCAAGCCGATTTCTTCTTTAGCCTCTCTAAATAATGCATCTTCAGGTTTCTCATTATAAGAAATATGACCACCTACACTAGCATCCCATTTGCCCGGCTGAATTAGTTTATCACTACTACGTTTTTGCAATAAAAGTTTACCTTCATTATTAAAAACATAAAGATGAACAACAGGATGTAAAATTTTAGAACCATTATGTACTTCATCTCTAGGGGTAACATTTATTATTTGGAGTTGATCGTTTAAAACTGGTACTAATTCTTTTTTTCTTTTCGTAGTATTCAATTTATTAATAGCTAATTGAGCAATTAACCATACACCCATAATAATATATAAAAGAACGCCACTAATAAAAGCCCACCATTCATGAGATAAATGGTAAATAGAAAAAATTATCAAAACTATATGAAGAATAAATAAAATCAGAATATTCAATAAACTTTTACGAAAAGCATTTGTTTGTTCCTCATTCACTTGTGGTATATCCATATAATGCCCCATCCACTTAAAAAGTATATTAATATTAGTAAAATAGACTATAGCTAATAATATAACCATTAGAGCTTCTATGAGAGCTGGTTTCCATAAGAAAAAAATTTCATTATCAAAAATAATAGATATTACTCCGAGTAGAGCTAAAAGAGCCGTATCTAAAATAATAAAATTATCCCATCGTTTTTTAATTATACCAATAATCAAAAATTGTAAAATACCAAAAGCTATAGCTACTGCAATAGCAGTTTTAGGTGGCAAAATACTATCAATTAAAATGTAAACAATAAGGGGTAAAAGACCTGGAAGTAGTTTTAATAAAATCTTCATAAAAACATAAAAGCGGTAAACGGGATTCGAACCCGCGACCCTCAGCTTGGGAAGCTGATGCTCTACCACCTGAGCTACTACCGCAATAATTTATAATGCAAAATTAATAATTTCTACCGATTTTTAATAATTTTGTAAAAAAATTAAAGAATTAATTAAAAAAAATGAATTTCACGAATTCACCAGATTGGCAACAGAGTCATAATTTTAATATCGAAAAAAAATCTGCAGAACGTAAAACTCTAGTAGTAGTAATAATAACGTTAATAACAATGCTGGCAGAAATAATAGCTGGATGGATATTTGGCTCTATGGCACTTTTTTCAGATGGACTACATATGGGCACTCATGCGTCAGCTCTCAGTATATCATTAATCTCTTATATATTAGCACGAAAATTATCCAAAGATACAAGATTTACATTTGGCACTTGGAAAATAGAAATATTAGGAGCATATACAAGTGCATTAATATTAGGATTAATGGGATTATTTGTATTAATTATCTCAATTCAAAGATTTTTTAACCCAGTAAATATAAATTACAACTATGCCATATTAGTAGCAGCAATAGGATTAGTCGTAAATGTAATAAGTGCATTAATACTACAACATAACAGAAACGAAGAAAAAGATTTAAACCTAAAGTCTGCTTACTTACATGTAATAGTAGATGGATTAACTTCAATATTTGCCATTATAGCATTACTAGGAGCGAAATATTTAAACTTACAATTTTTAGATCCTTTAATGGGTATAGTAAGTGCATTTCTAATATTCAGATGGACATACTCACTAATTAGAGATACAGCATCAATATTATTAGATAAACAAACAGATCTTACATTAACAGAAAGTATAATTAAAGCAATAGAATCTGATGGAGAGAGTAAAGTAATTGATTTACATTTATGGAAATTAGCGTCAGAGAAATATGCTAGCATAATATGTGTAAAGACAAATGGAGAGCATAATTTAGAAGAATACAAAAGCAGGCTAAAAGATTTCAAAGAACTAGCCCATATAAATATTGAGATTCAAAGAGGGAAATAAATAAGAAATGAGTAAGGTGGCGTGAGGGAATTAGATAATATAAACATTTTCTAAATGTTTCAAACAGTATATGATATTTTACTTATTCTAAAATATTCATACCAGGCAAATCTATCCGAGGATGCAAGGTTAAGCATTCTGCCAGTATTACTAATGATGTCCTTTGATAGGTATTTACCTATCGCTACATACCACATAATGTAGTTTTGCAGGTATTTGGTTGCTACTCCTCTGAACTTCGAATATATCCATCTAGCAAATTCCTCCGACTTAGCTTTCACTATAGCTGTGCTATAGATACCTCGCTTTTTCTTTTTTGCTCCAACAATCTCTTTGTGTTTTACTTTACTCTTTCTTATATGTCTAAATGCGTATTTGGTGCCAGTACATAAAACTGCATCTTCTTGTATTCTCCCTTTTAGAAATTTCTCAATATCTTCTCGCTTAACTCTTTTGCTCTCAGTGTTTTTGAATAGAATATTTCCACTTCTATCTGTAGCAGCTATTACAGCAACCTTCTTTGGCTTTTTTTTCATTGCTCGTTTCATTTCTCTGACACTTGAATATTTTCTACCCTTTTCAGAATAATCCATTAGCAATTCGTCTATTTCTACTATGCCAAAGAAATTAACATTTTTGTCAAAACTCTTCAAAGCAGAGAGGATTTTATGTCGCCAGGTGAAGCTTGTTGGCAGACTAATGCCAACCTCTCTAGCACAAGCTCTTAGACTTTTGCCTGCAACCATACAACGAATGTACTCGAGCATAAGTTGTGGTTTTTGTAATCGATAAACAAAAGTGCCAGTAGTAATCCTAAATTGTCTGCCACAGTGCTTACAAAGATAATTTTGCATACCTTTTTGCTTGCCATTTTTTACAATATCGTTGCTACGACAGTTTGGACATAGTGGAGGTGTACTTTGAATTTTTAAACCTTGATAATCTACTACGTCAGCTTCGTTCTGTAGTAGGAAATCGTAGAGATTATCAAAGAAGGCTTTTGAGTCTTCCTTACTCATAGCCAGATGTTCATTAATATTATTGACTAAAGTCTTCATAAATATTGATTTTTTGTCAAATATACATAAAAATTTTTATATGATATTAATATCATTAATTATTTTAAACAATTATATTAAGTTCATAATTACACGAACTTTTTTCATTTAATTGTAAAAAGTTCGTGAATTTTAACTCTTTAACTCTATCATTAGATAATCCTCTCTCTTCAACCCTTTGTTTGTAAATATATCTCTTATATTGTCGTCCATAGTCAGATATATTATTTGCCAGCCTTCGTCAGCAAGTGTGAAAAGTTGGTCTATAAGTTTAGGGCGTCTATCATAGTCGCTATGCTGAAAAGCATCATCAAGGATAAAAAATGCTTTGTTTCCAAGTATTTTTTCTGCTAAAGTAACACGCAGTGCAAAAAGTACTTGTTCTTTAGTGCCAGTGCTGAGATCACGAAGATCGTAATCAGCCATTTGACTTGTAATAGTCAGTTTACCATCATTATTAATAGATAAACTATTATATTTCCCTGTTATTTTATATAGAAGGTCACAAAATTCTTTTGAATTTATATTTTTTTGTATTTGCTTCTCTTCTTCTTGCAATAGTTCATTAATGGTTTGGTGAACAATAATGCCTGCTATAATGTAAGCTTCTTTTTGTCGCAATTGATCTAATATTTCTTTTTTCTTCGTATTTAGTCTTTCTATTAGTATATTCCAATCTTCACCAATAGACGAACCTGTAGCAATTGTGATTTCATTTTTTAAAACTAAATTTTCTTGTTCTAATTCTTTATATTTTTCATCGATAATTTTTAATTTTTTTTCTAAGTTTGATAGTTCTTCAGCATTATATTCTATTTTAGGATCTTCGCTTAAATATTCATCTTTTGCTATACCTAGACCTTCTAATTCAGTACGAACAGCAACCAGTTTATTTTGTGTGGTAATTTTGTGTTTAGTTAATTCATTGAGTTTGTTATTCCATTCACTTTCAGTTATTTGTTCATTTAACAAATTTATAAAGATATTATTAATGTTTTTTGCTATAATTTCTAAATTTTCTATTTCGTTATTTAATTCATTTTTTTTATTTTTTTGTTGTTCTTCTAGATTTTTGAGTTGGCTTAATTTTTCTTTTGAATCATTAAATCTGACAGGATCATATACCTCATCTACACTTTCGTAATAGAAGTCAGCCACATCAACATTTAATCCATAATATAGTTTTTCTAAATCTAAAATTTGTTTTTTCAGTTCATTTCTTTTTTGAATATATTTTGTTAATTCATTTATCCAGTCATCTTCATTAATATTTACGGAGAAAATTTGAAAAAACATCTTTTCTATTTCAGATTTCAAATTAGATATTTCTGTAAATAAGTTTTGAAGTTCATCTTTTACTCTTGCTATCAATTTTGATACGTCTAGGTCGTTAATGACTGTATCTAATGAAGCCTCATTGAGATCTTGATTAAATTTATCTTTAAAAGATTTTTGCAAATTTTCCAGTTCATCATTAAAAGCTTTTTGTTTAAGAGATTTATGTATATTCAAAGAAAAATAAATACTAAAGCCAAAGCCAACGAGCATTAGCAAAATGCCAATTAAATTGCTAATGTCAAAAAGAGAAATGATGAGACCAGCGACAAATATCAAGGCAGCTATTATCAAATATGTTTTGCTAAATTTTTTGTTGTAAATTTTTTGCTTTAAATCCAAGTATTTAATTTTTACATTTGTTACCCAATTGTAATCTTTATATTTTTCTTCTAATTTCTCAAGTTCTATTGATTTTCTTTGATATTCTTCTTTTTTATTTTTATAAGTTGAGATATTATTTTGGAGTTTATTGATATTGTCGTCAGTGATATTATTTAATTCTTGTTTGATTTCGTTTATTTGTTTATCTAGTAGATATGCTTTGTATCTTTTAGCTTTTGATTGATTTTCATAAATATTTTTCACATACTGCAAATCATTTATTTGGCTTGTAAGTGATGATAGTTCTTTATTTATTTTGTCTATGTTTCCTTTAATTTTATTGTATTCATCTAAATTTTTCTTTATATCATTTATTATTTCATCAGGATATTTTTTTAATTCATTTTCTAGTTCTTTCTTTTCATTTGCTAGGGTATAAGCTCTATATTTTTTAGCATTTAATTGATTATTTATTTTATCTTTTAAATCATTGATTTCATTATTTAATTTTAAGGCTTCATCTATTTTATTATTGTTTAATTTTTCTAATAATTTATTTATCTTTAATAATTGTGTGTCTTTGAGCTCTTTGTATGTTTTACCATCGCCAGTACTATTAATATTGATAATATTACTAGAAAAATTAGCATTTTGTATAGTAGTTGGTATTTTACTATCTATTTTGTCTAAAATATTTTTAGAAGAAAGTAATTTTTTTAGAGTATCTATATTTATGCCATCAGGTCCTTCATCAATGTATGTTTCTCCGCTTTTGACAACAAGGAGTTTGGGTAATGAAGCCTGAAAAGTTTCTAAGGTTTTCTCGAAATATTTATCCAATTTATCTTTACTATTTGGCGAATAGCTTTTAGAAGCCTGATCTATACCTGAAATCTTGATTTTGCCGTTTCCTAATTCTCTATTATAACCCCATAAAAATTTTTTATTGAATAATGATCGCAAAATAAACTCTACTAATATTGATTTGCCTCCTTCATTTTTGCTAAATATTAAGTTTATATTATTTAGATTATAGGTACCATTAGATATCGGACCTAAATTATTTATATTAATTTTTTCAATTTTAATACCCATATTTTTTTAAATTATTTTAATCATTAAAAATCAAATTCAATGCTTGCTCTATAATATCGTTTTTTTCAGAATAGTTAAAATTTTCTGTTAAAATTTCAATTTTATCTAAAGTTCTTTTCATGATAAATTCTCTATTTGGATCTTTAACTATATTTAGGTTATTATCTAATGGAGCATTGTTATCATAAAGCTTGATTTTTTTATCATCAAGGTAATGAGTTATACGTTGAACGAGAGCATTTTTATCATTAGTAAATCCTTTTAAAATTAATCTTAAAATCACTTTTTCTGTTTCATTAGTTGTTAAATTCCAATTATTTATTTTTTCATTTAATTTATTTATAGCATTATCTATTTCGGTATTAGTAGGTATGATGAGTAATTCTTCAATCATAAATATTTTATCCAAATCTAGATAAATATATTCAGGTTTATTATAATTTGTATCGTAGATTATAAATTTTCGTTTGCCTGTTTCATTAATATCGAGTGGATATGGCGATCCTGGATAATAAACAATGTCATTATTATTGGATTTATGAATATGACCTAGAAAAACTATTGATGGCCTTAAATCATTTATAATATTATTTGATAAAGGCATGTAATAGCCTTTTTCGTATTCATCGATAGATTTATTTATATTTAAATAATCACCATGCGAGATTAGTACCCATTTATCTGATATAAAATTATTCTTGTAATAAGAAATTAGTATTTTGTCCATAGTGTCAGTTGGTTGATATGGTAAAAATAAAAAATCAAGGTTGTCAAATTTTTGAGATGTAATTTCATCAAAAACTTTAATATTTGGTGAACTAAAAGAGCTAGATTTTAAATCTATGTCGTGATTGCCACGAATTATATAAAAATTAATATTTGAATTATTTCGACATATATTTTCAAAATCAGAATAGTTATTGAATTCTTTATCAAATAAATCTCCAGCGATGATTAAGTCTCTAATGTTTTCATTTTTTAAATGATGTATTATTTTTTCTAATGCGTTATATCTTTCTGGTGTTTCATTTTTTGATTTCAAATGTAAATCTGCCGTTATACCTATTTTCATAAATATTTTTTTTCAAAAATAATAAAAATGAAATTAATTAATATATTGGATTTTATTATTACCTACTTTTAATTTATATTTAGATGGATAGAACCTGTTTTCAACAGGTTCTATCCTCCACTTTTTTAAAACTTTCCCCTTACTTTTATCACTTTAAAAAAATCCTATCTCACTAACTTTTTTCCTTTAAAATTTTTATCTTTGTAAAAATTTTTATTATGATTAGTTATAAGGTAAGTGGCAATATAATTGATATTTTCAGTAACGAAATATATAAAGGTATTATTGAAATTAAAAATGGTAAAATTAAATCTATCATTAAAGATAATGATGTTGATTGTGATAATTATATTTTACCTGGATTGATAGATGCACATGTACATATAGAAAGTTCATTAGTAGCTCCATCGTGTTTCGCTGCTGAAGCAGTGAAACATGGTACTGTAGGTATAGTAGCAGATCCTCATGAGATTGCAAATGTGATGGGCGTGAAAGGTATAGATTTTATGATAAAAAATGGTAAAACTGTGCCATTTCATTTCTTTTTTGCTGCACCTAGCTGTGTACCTGCTACACCTTTTGAGAGCTCTGGCGCTATTATCAATGCTAATGAAATCAAAAAATTACTAAATAAACGTGAGATATATGCTTTAGCGGAAATGATGAATTTCCCTGGGGTAATAAATGAAGATGAAGAAGTGATGAAAAAAATCAATGCAGCTATTGATAAATCAAAACCTATAGATGGACATGCGCCCTTGTTATCTGGAAATGACTTAGAAAAATATGTAGATGCAGGCATCTCTACAGATCATGAATGCACAAATATCGATGAAGCTCGTGAAAAAATAAAACATGGCATGAAAATACTCATACGCGAGGGTTCAGCTGCTAAAGATTTCGATGCTCTCTGGCCATTACTTTTAGAAAATCCAGATAAATTGATGTTTTGCACTGATGACCTTCATCCCGATCATTTTATTAAAGGACATATTAATAAAATTGTAAAAAAAGCTATTGCTAATGGTGTAGATCCTATTACTGCTATAAAAGTTGCTAGTTTGAATGCTGTGATACACTATCATCTCCCAGTAGGACTTTTGCGTATAAATGATCCAGCAGATATGATAGTCATCGATAATTTTGAAAATTTTAATGTCTTAAAAACTTTTATTAATGGTAAATTAGTCTATGATGAAGGGAAGGTGAATTTCGAACCACAAGTAAAAAAAATGGTCAATAATTTTATTATTAATAATGTAACGATAGATGATTTAAAAATAAAGGCTACTACTGATCAAATGCAGATTATAAAAGCTTTTGATGGTTCTTTGCTTACTGAAAAATTAATAACTTCTGTTAGTAAAGATATTGATGGATTTGCTATCGCAGATCAAGAGAGAGATATTTTAAAAATTGTTGTTTTAAATAGATATGCTAAAGGTGCTAAACCATCAATAGGTTTTATTAATGGATTTAACTTAAAAAATTGTGCTATTGGTTCTTCTGTAGCTCATGATAGTCATAATATTGTGGTTGTGGGTACTGATGATACATTGATACTTCAAACTATTGAATTAATTCAACAAAATAAAGGTGGTATTGCATTTGTTAGTAATAATAAATCTTATATTTTACCACTTCCTATTGCTGGCATTATGTCTAATACTGAAGTAATCGAAGCGGCTAAGAATTATGAAGTTTTAAATAATTATGCTGCTGAGCATGGTTGTAAAATGCTTAGTCCGTTTATGACTTTAGCTTTTATGTCTTTATTAGTGATTCCTCATTTGAAATTATCAGATTTAGGACTTTTCGATGTAGATACTTTCAGTTTTACAAATTTATTTGTTTGACTTTAAAATTTTATAATGAAATATTTGAGAAAAATAACTATTATCCTACTTTTTTTATTTTTTTCTAATTTTTTAACGGGACAAATTAATTATTTTGAAAATAATTCTATATATCTAGCAGATGCCAAATATAATGGCTATATGAAACTTTTTCCCAATATAGAGATACAGAAAGATACTACTCATAAATGGATTAAAAGAAAATTATTTGAAGAAAATTTTATTTCGATAAATGATTCTATAGCTAAAATTTGTATTAATCCATTTCTAGACTTATCCATTGGTGTAGACCATGGTCATCAAACACAAACAAATTTCACTAATACTAGAGGTATTACTTTATTAGCTCAGATAGGTAAAAATTTATATCTCTCTAGTGAATTTTATGAAAATCAAGCTTTTTTACCTGAATATTATAATCTATTAATTGATTCTGTTAAGTTTTTACCTGGAAATAATTGGGTAAAAGAATATAGAGAAAGAGGGATAGATTATGGACTAGCTATGGGACGTATACAATGGCAGGCAACAGATTGGATGAGTTTAGAAACGGGCTTTAACAAAATTAATTTAGGTAATGGATATAGAAACTTGATCCTTAGTTATGATGCTCGCCCATATCCTTATTTACATATGGTATTTAATTATAAGAAAAAGATTTTTTTAGGGAACGTAACTGGCATAGCATATCATAATGATCAGATAATAGATAACTTTAAAGACAATCTCAAAAATATTTTTTCTGTCAATTATCTTACATTTTATCCTTTAGATATATTATCAATTTCACTGATAGATCTAACAATTTTTCATCCTGCGAATGGATATTTACGCTTCTCTCCTTATACCTTTATTTTTGTTCCAGAATTACGACCTCTTTTATTACGAAATAAACCTTCTTGGTCTTTGCCTGGATGCGCTATAAATATTGAGTTACCAAATAATAAAATTTATTATGAATGCACATTTAATGTTGATGATGTAATATCTAAAAATTTTAAACAAAATTTTGCTTATCAGCTTGGCATTTGTAGCAATATTAATCTATCAGATACTACATCCTTATTAAATATTAGAGTTGAATACAATTCTGTAGGTGAGCATGCTATGGATAATAAATATTCGACTACCTATCCAACGCATTTATACCAACCTCTAGGCATGTGGCAAGGCGAAAATTTTAATGAATTAATCTTGCAATTAAATTTTTTAAAAAATAATAATTTATTACAAATCTTCACATCTTATCAAAATATTAATCCTAGTGAAATAAACATTGCTAATAAACTTGGAAGTATTAATAGTATCTATACGAGTATTGCATATACATATTTAATAAATAAAATTGCTGGATTTGGTGCTTTTGTGGAGCTGTCTGATAGAATAGCTCTGAGTAATGATTTTTATGGTAAAAATACTGTTAGCTTTAAGTGTGGTATTAAATATTTATTCACAGATAAATCACTAAATAGATGGCATTTATGATATTGTTAGGTATATTAATATATTGAAATAGGCGTTTAGATAATAAAGTCTTTTTCAGCTTTTTATATTAAAAGAATACCTTTACAATAATTAGTAAGCTCTAGCAATACCGCATTGGGAAATGATTTGCAATAAAACAAGCAAGCAGGGATGGGAAGAAGGGTTTACACTGTTTGAGCAAGCTAAAGCTTGCGAGTTTGTAAACCCACAGAGGTGATTGCGTAGTTTTATCAAATCATTTCCCCAGCTGAGACTTTTCTTTTGTTACTTTTCTTTGTGTAGTTGACAAAGAAAAGTAAATTATATAAAAAATTATACTCATATTCAAATATAGTTATTACCGTGAATTAACTAAAATAATTTAGTTGTTAATTAAACGCCTAATTCAAATAATTTTTTCAATTAAAAAAAAATTTATAATTTTGCAATTGAGAAACACGGGGGTGCTATTCCTTTTAATAATTGGAAGGCTGAGATCATACCCTTAGAACCTGATCCGGATAATACCGGCGTAGGGAGAGGTCCTAAAGTTGTGGTATTTTCTCTCACACCCCCAATGTAAAACATTAAAAACATTGGGGAATTATGAAAAAACAAAAAATTTTATTAATCATTATGCTGATGTTTAGCGTCAGCCTGAGTAGTCAGATTACTATTAATGGAAAAGTAATCGACAGAGACTCGCAAAAGCCATTATCATTTGCTAATATTAAAATTGAAGGTACATTTCTAGGAGCAGTATCTGGTAATGATGGTAATTTTAGCTTACAAGTTAAATCTTTACCTATTACTTTAATTATTTCTTATATTGGTTATGAAACTGATACAATTGTGGTAAATGAGAATCAATTTTTAACTATTTATTTAGCTCCTAAATCTATTTTAACTGATGAGATCACCGTTACCGCTATTAGACAAGATGACAATGCTCCAAAAAATTTTACTAATTTATCTATCGAAAAAATTCAATCTATTAAAACAGGACAAGATTTACCACTAATTTTAAATTTTACTCCCTCAGTAGTAGCCACCAGCGATGCAGGTAATGGAGTAGGATATTCTGATATTAGAATTCGTGGGACAGATATTACTAGGATAAATGTAACTATCAATGGTGTACCATATAATGATCCTGAATCTCAAGGTGTTTTTTGGGTTGATATTCCAGATATTGTTAGTTCAGCAGATAATATTCAAATACAACGTGGTGTTGGTACTTCTAGCTTTGGTACGGCTTCTTTCGGTGCTAGTATTAATATTCTAACTGGTGTTATGAAAAATGATCCTTTCGTAGAATTACAAACTCATGGTGGTTCTTTTAATACTTGGGGAGCCTCAGCTAAATTTGCTACTGGATTAATAAAAGATAATTGGTACCTCGAGGGTAGATTATCTCATCAATATTCTGATGGATATATTGACAGAGCTTGGTCTAATCTCAACTCTGCTTATCTATCTGGTGGTTATTATGGTAAAAATACTATCGTAAAAGGACTATTTATGGCTGGAATAGAAAAAACATATCAAGCATGGGGCGGCGTGCCAAAAGAATATTTAGATGATCCTATATTGCGTAGATACAATCCTTATACTTACGAAAATGAAACAGATAATTATTGGCAATATCATTATCACTTGAATGTAACTCAAAAAATAAATGATAGAAATACTTTCAATGCTACTCTGTTTTATATTGACGGATTAGGCTATTATGAACAATACAAAAAGGATAAAAAATTATCAATTTATAATATTCTACCTGTGATTTTAATAGATACTACAAGTAATGATACAGTTACAATTAAATCAATGGATATCATTCAAAGAAAATATTTAGAGAATGATTTTTATGGTGTAATAATGAGCCATATTTTTGATAATAGTAAAAATTTAAAAATTAGAACTGGTCTGAATCTTTATCAATATGATGGGTGGCATTATGGCAAAATTATTTGGATGCAATATGCTCATAATACTCCTATTAATTATGAATGGTATAGAAATAGAAGTATAAAAAAAGAATTTAGCATATTTACTAAAATAGATTATACTATTAATAAATATTTGAATTTATTCACTGATTTGCAATATAGATATATCGATTTAGCTATTAAAGGGACAGATGATGCATTTATTTCAGATACTTTATATAAATATTATAATTTTTTTAATCCTAAACTAGGTTTAGTTTATAAGATTTCTAAAAAAGATGAATTATATTTACTATCAGGTATCAGCCATAGAGAGCCTAATAGGGATAATTTAATGTTGGTTACCGAGGATAGTCTGAAACCGGTGCCTGAAACGCTATATGATATAGAGTTAGGTTATTCACGTTATTTCAGTAAGGGAATAGTGAATATTAATACTTTTTATATGTATTATGATAATCAGCTTGTACTCACAGGCAAGATTAATGATGTAGGTGACCCTATAATGCAAAATGTGCCAACAAGCTATAGAGCTGGTGTAGAACTAATATGGAATTTTAATTTTACTAAATGGTTGAGTTGGGATGCTAACTGCACTTTCAGTGAAAACAAAATTAAAAAAATGAAAATTTATATTGATGATTATGATTTGTGGCCACAGCAGAGAATATATCAAGTAGAAAATAGGCCAATTAGTTTTTCACCATCTATTGTGGCTTCTAGTATCTTAACTTTCAAGCCCATTAGTAATTTATCTATTTCTTTACAATCTAAATATGTTTCTAAACAATACATCGATAATACTGGCGATGAAGAATGCGTAATTGACCCATTTTTTGTAAATAATCTTAGAATAGATTACTCTATAAAAGTCAAAAAATTTGATAAAATTAATTTATTTGTGAATTTTAATAATATTTTTAATGAATATTATGAGACAAATGCTTGGGTGTATCGTTATTATGAAGCTGGCAATGAGTATAAAGATTTCGGATATTTTCCACAAGCTACTTTTAATGTTATTGCTGGGTTAAACTTCTATTGGTAAAATATTTATTAGTTTTTTATTAATAACACTTTTTCAAATTTAAATACAGTAAATATTAATGGTTCTATAACGTTTATTGTGGGTTGATTATTTTACCACTTTTCACTGTGTCCTTTGTGCCTTCTTTGAGAACTTTGTGGTTAATATTTAATAGTACAATATTAAAAACATTCATTTTTATAAAATTAGTCTTTATTAATCTATACCCACTCTAAACGTTATAGAACCTTAATTTGTAATTCTTATTAATAGTTTTAAAATAAAATTTAATAATTTAGCAAAAATTTTTAAGCTTTATGATGAGGAAACATTTATTTTTGTTATTTTTATCATTAATACCATATTTTGCTTTTAATCAAGTAGATACAGTGGTCTTTGATCAATTAACTACTGAACATCATTTACAAATTGTAAAATTAAAAGATAAGCTCGCTAAACCACAGAAAAAATATAAACTAAAAACACCTATTGAGTTTACTTCATTTGCATTTGGTTGGCAAGTAGATAAAAAAATATCACCATCGGACATTGTTATTTATTATCGTGTGCATAAAAAAAATAGTAAGTGGACAGATTGGAAAAAAGACGAAGCATACATTACTCCTGATGAAACTCGCTGGCAAATGTATCAGACAAATTTATTGTTTGGCATCGATGAGGGGCTAAATGATAAAATAGAATTTTATTACGAGATGCCACCAAATGTTAAATGTAATGGTTTATATTTGATTTTGCAAAATGTAAAATAAATATTTTATTTTAAAAATTAGAATTATATTTGTTTTTTAAAAAATTGATTTATGGATACAATTACTTCTTCAGTTCCTTCACATCATACATCTAAATGCAATTGTGAAGATTGTTTTATTAATTTAATAGCTAGCCAGCATTTAGCACCTACTATTTGCAATAAACTTTATGATAGTAAAAAAGAAGCAAAATTTCAACAAGGAGAAGTTCTAATAGAAGAGGGGAAAAATATAGATAGATTTTTATATATAAAAGATGGTTTAATAAAAGTAAGTCAAATGACTGATAATAATGAAAATCGTATCATTTCTATTGCTCGACCACATGATAATATTACTTTATTAACTTTTTTTAGCAGTGAGAAATATTTATATACAATAACAGCTTTAGAAGATTCTGTTGCTTGTTCTTTTCCATATCAGCTAATGCTAGATGTCATAAAATCTGAAAATGAATTCGCCTTTGGCATATTAAATATGATTAGCTTTGCTTCTAGTAAAGTAATTAATAATTTTGTTAAATTATCGAGTAAAAATTTAAGAGGCCGCATAGCTACTATATTGCTAGATTTCGCAGATAATATTTATAAAAATGATTCTTTTGATTTACCACTTTCTAGAAAAGAAATAGCAGAATTAATAGGTATGACTGTAGAAAATGTCATTAGAATATTAAGTGAATTTAAAAAAGACGGCATCATAAATATTGGTGGCAAAAGTATAGATATTGTAGATCGACAAAAATTGCAATTAATAGCAAATTTTGGATAATTTTCATATAAATTTTGTTTTTAATTAATCAAGATATTTTTAATTTTTTATTGTATTTTTTTAATTTTAATGTATTTTTGTAAAAAATTAGTCT
>Ga0208198_1001013_pt1 | contig 27107 bp, 24 predicted proteins | sample AD_JPNTR2_MetaG_FD_184446 | JGI IMG/M metagenome (GOLD analysis project Ga0208198, IMG submission 184446) | Active sludge microbial communities of municipal wastewater-treating anaerobic digesters from Japan - AD_JPNTR2_MetaG (SPAdes) (version 2) | ecosystem: Engineered > Bioreactor > Anaerobic...
CTGAACGATAATATCGACACAGCGAAATCTGACAGTGCTTCAATGGATATGATGCCGATCATGAATGTTTTTAATGAATGGCACGCAGCCAACACTTCAAAGAAGCTGAGAGCTGTTTTTGAAGCTAACGCTAAGTCGGGAAAGTATAAGACCAACTATCCGCCTTACGGATATATGAAAGGCACAGACAAGAACTGTACGCCTATCGTTGATCCGTATTCCTCGGAGATCGTCCGCCGTATCTTTGAAATGAGGGCGGCAGGCTACAATGTGAAACGGATAGTCGATGTTCTCAACAGTGAGCATATCCTTGTACCGTCCGACTACTACTATCACACTATCGGAAAGCCGAATCCTTACCGCACCTCGCATCTGTGGGGCGTGTCTGCGGTAAAGCGTATTCTCCGCAATCCTATCTACCTCGGACACCTGATTCAGCTCCGCACCACAACTGTGAGCTATAAGAATCATAAGACCGTCCGCCGTGACGAAAATGATTGGGCGGTCACTGAGAATAATCATGAAGCGATCATCTCTCAGGAGCTGTGGGACAAGGTGCGTGAAGTCGATGATTCGGTAAGCAACGGCAAGTCCTCCAAGAACGGTATCACGATGCCGCTGTCGGGCTTGTGTTATTGCTCGGACTGCGGTTCCAAGATGAAGCAGAACAGCAATATCCATTGCAAGACAAAGCCTTGCTACACTTGCGGTAAGTATAGTCGTTTTGGAAAAGAATACTGTTCCTCGCACACGATCAGGCTTGAACTGATCGAAAGCCTTGTGTTGCAGGATATTCAGCACCAGATCGACTTCGTAATGAATGAGCCTGATGTGAGAGCAAAGCTCCTCGCTTACAAGCAGGGTGAGAACGCTGTGCAGGACAGCTCAGACAGGAAACGGCAGCACGATATTGTGAAGCGTATCGACGAACTTGACGGTCTTATCCAGAGCGTGTATGAAGATAAGGTGGCAGGCAAAGTTCCCGAAAAGGTGTGTATCGGCTTGCTTGAAAAGTATCAGGCTGAGAAAGACAAGCTGTCCGTTGAACAGGACGAACTGAGAAAGCGTTCCGAAGCGACACGGCAGGACGAGCGTGACGTTGATGAGTATATCCGCCGTATGAAAAGCTACGCAGGAGCAACCAAGCTCACCCGTGAAATGGCTATTGAGCTTATCGAGTACATCAAGGTCGATGCTCATCCGGGACACCGCAACCTTCCGAGAACCATTCATGTCTTTTATAAACTGATAGACAAGCCCCTGACGAACAAACATAATGCCCTCGAATGAAATCGAGGGCATAAAAAAGAATACTGAACATTCCATAATTGCTGTTGATATTATCAAAGAGGTCAGCTTTCTGCTGTTCCGTCTTAGCGTCGTGGATATATGCGATCTCCTCCGCAGGGATACCCCTTGCGATCAGCTTGTCACGAATATCGTCATACACGCAAAAATCGCATTCTTCTTCAAGAGACTCAACCTCAGCGATAGACTTCTTATCCTTAGCATCGTCGGCATCTTCACCCTCAACCGCTGCTTCTGCTGTCTTATGCGGTACACCCAAATCACAGAAGATGATCTGCGTGAGCCTGTCCTCAGCCGTTTCAGCGTGGATACGGACAACATTCTCGACACAGCGATTGAGCTTCGTATCAGGATTATCCTCAAATGACGGATCAATCAGTCTCGGATCAAGACCGAGCTTTCTGCCGTCCGAAGTTATCTTGAGCATATTGTCAATCGTAGGATCAACATTTCCGCTGTTGATAGCATCAGCTCTATCTGCAAGCTCCTGAACAAGCTCCTGCTGAAAAGGAGTAGCTTCGACCTGCACCACCTGATAATCGCACTCAGGAACATCAAGTGTCAGCGTATCAGCGGTACGAATGTCAGCGACCTGCTTGAACATACTCATCAATTCGGGCAGACCGACACCCTATCCTTATGAATACTACCTAAGAAAGCCGATTTTACGCACAGTATCGGTAAAAATCAGTGTTTTGAAAGGATAAGAACGATGATTGATGAGATTTATAACAGCAGGCAGGGTGCTATCAAGACCTATCAATTCTCCGATGCGTGGGAGCAAACCGCTATCCCGTTCGAGGAGTCGCTGACTGAGGAACAGATCATCATGTTCCATAAGCTCTGTGACTTGCAGAGTGAGACTGCCGCTGCTGAAATGAGAGCTGCGTATAAGGCTGGTTTCAAGGACGGCGTTGCATTAATAATGGAAGTGAACGAATAAAAATTAGATAGTATAAGTAAAATGAGCGCTACTGAATAGTAACGCTCATTTCTTTTTATATAGCACAATTCTTAAAATTTTGTTTCCTAATATCGTTAGAACTGTGAATAATTATTGCACTTTGTCTCAAAAGCGGTAATCCTATTTGGGTATAATGATAATTGACAAAAATCAATATTTTGTAGTATAATTGTTGTAGGTATATATATGCCTGATTATTATGATGTGTTGTAAACTAAAACCGAAACTTAGAAAGGATGGTTGCTTGTATATGCCGGAATAAAAACCGCAACGACACGGACTCGGAACCGCACTTTGCCGGACCTAGAACCGCACTTCGCCGGAGGAAAACCGCACCAGTTTTAGATCCGGACCTATCCATTCTTCACGCCCAGCACAAGTTAGCTTTTATGCCGCAAAAGTCGCTTGACAGTGAGTATGAGTGTGGTAGGCTGGTGGCCAGGCAGCAGCCTCGTGGCTGCCTGCCTGTGCTGCCGAACTACCGCGCTCATAGAGACTTGCTGTCAAGTGGAATGTGGAATAAATGTGAACAGATTGGACAAATGCCTCGAAGAGTACCTATAAAAGAAAAGTGCGGTTCTTCTCCGGAAGTGTGCGGTCGAAAGTCCGTGTCAGTGCGGTTCTGGCGCCGGCATACACAGTTGCTTATGCCTTCTGCACAGAATATGTATATTGACTGGTATTTTTCTGGCTCCAGCTACGATCTGGTAGTTAATAGTTTTAAGTGTCAAGTAAACTCTCGTGCGACATATTGGGCGGTGCATCAATGGAGCAACGGATATGCAGGCTTTCAGAATGTTTCGGAAAACAGTACAGAAGATAATCGGATTATTATGGCTATTTGGGATGACAATACAAATTTAGCAGCAATTGAGTATTACACTAACCTCGCTGATACGTCAAACTTTGATTTTACTGAACTTGGGCAATCCGGAAAGCATATTATCTCCGCGATAAACTGGCAAGATCAAACATGGTATAGTATGGCTGTAGGAGTTAAGTCCGATAGTGATTTCACATATTACTTTCACTGGGTAAAGGAAGAATTGGATTCCAATGATTACTGGAAGCTGTATGGCATCATTAGACTGCCCGTTGGTGGTAGAACCTTGAATAAGAGTACAGTGTTCCAAGAAGATTTTGATGCTACCAACGCTCTTAGAGAGGGATGGATTAGCAATGCTTTCGGCAGATCTGCATTATCAGGGAACTGGGAGAGTTGGAGTTCAGGAGAGGTAAAGAGCTACAATCCTAATACAGGTGCTTGGAATACTGGTACCAACTGTGACTGCGGTACGGGAACTTATGCAGACGGTGAATACGTTCTTCTGCGTACTGGATACGGTGCAGGCACTTGTTCAGAGCCTTTACCATTCCAATTTCAGCACGATTACCCAGGCATCGCTCCTATCTACTCACCCGATTTTCCATGTTATATTAAGAGTAATTATAGTGGTCTCTATGTTTCTCCTAATTCAAACGGTACAAAGGTCGTACAGAAAACAACTCGTCATTGGTGGAATTTTGTTGATGCCGGAAATGGTTACGTTTATATTTTGACTACTGATAGAACTAAGGCAATCACTATCAGCGGAATTACTAACGGTAGCGATCTTACATTAACCGCTTTTTCAAGTGGAACAGACGCTCAGAAGTGGAAGGTCGAAAAAGTATCCGGTGTTTACTACTTATATCCTAAGAATGCACCGTCAATGAATATGGATATTGAAGGTCCTTCATCTCAGCCGGATGCCAATATTCAAATCTGGACACATAATACGTCCACGCTACAATTCAAGTGGACTATTGTTTAAGGAGGTTATTTTATGAAGAAAGTCTTGTCATCGCTCCTCGCTGCATCGTTCGTGGTGACCAATATCGGTCTTTCAGCCATAACAGCAAGTGCAGCCGAAGAAACAACGTTTACAGCAGTTGTAAATGTCTATAATGAGGAAACCCAAGAGCCTGTTAAGGGTATTGACGTAAAATTTGTGGAATATGATGCTGATCTGCCGACTATTCCCGAACCACAGGCTGACATCGTGCAGGTGCTGTCTGAGTGGAACACCTCGGATACCAATCCCTATGAAATCCCCGATGTTGCGTTTGTTAAGGGACATTTCTATGCTGTTCAGATCGACAATATTCCCGAAGGCTATTGCTATAGCTGGGAAGATCATGTTATTACCGGCATTCACGGAAATGGCACCTTGACCGGAACTGTCAACTACAACATCGCATTACAGCCTCATAATCCGCTTCCAAAGGTTGAATATCCTCTTGATATTGAGCGTGAATTCACGTTTTCTGTTGTGGATAAATCAACAAACCAGGTTATCGAGGGACTAGATGTTGAATTGGCTGAAATGGAATTGGATGCCAATGTCGTAAATAAGTATAATTACGTTAAAACTGTTGATAGTTGGACTACCGCCGCAGACAGCTATGCGATCACTATCCCGATTACCTATGACACATATGAAAGCCCATCGGCTGTTTACGGAATTAAAATCAATAATATGCCTGAAGGATATACTTACTATCAGGAACCAGAAGATGGCTATACCGTCTGCGGCTATTATGGTGCTTATGATTACAGATATGATCTCTATAAGGATAATAAGACTACTGAATGCATAGCGTACATATACCCTGAAGGCAAGCCTCATGTTTATACAAGCACAAAAATCTCAGATAACACAACCACTACAACAACCACCACAACAGTTGCTGCAGATCCGACCACAAAAGGAACAGTTCAGCTCACCCTGAACGATATCATTGAGCTTTCAAAGAAAGGCGATGACCTCACATGGGAGGATTTCAAAGATTATATCAGCACAGATATAGGCTCAGGTCTTTACATTGAGAAGTATGACCTTGAGGATGGCTACACTCTCCTTGTAGGCGGTGTTCCCTCCACTAAACCATATTATATTGATCTTTACCGCTTTGACGATTCAAAAAACTCTATTGATATTCGCACTGAAGATGTAGCTGCATTCCTTGATGCTACAGCTACTATGACCACAACAGTCGCTGAAACTACTACGGCAACAACCACAACTACAACAGCTATCTTAACTGATGCGCAGGGCAGACTTGTAGATGAAAACGGAGAAGTCATTATCATCAATGGCACCTCTGCGGTAATGACGATGCCGACAACAACTACTACAACCACTACCACAGTTCCTGATGCTGACGATCCAATTACCACATCAACCGCTGTATTAGATTACACTACATTCCTTGAATACGATTCATCTCCCATGAAAGTAGGAGAAACAAGAACAGTACGCTTTTACAATCCCGAACTCAAAACAATGACAAATATGAATGCTTATGAGGTATCAGAGAATATTTCCTACAGCTATGAAGAAGGCTCTGACACTCTCACAATAACTGCTCTTGCGCCCGGAAAAGCTCGTATGTACATTATGGGAGAAGGATGTGCTTTTGGTTGCTATCTCAATATAGAAGTAGTGGATGATTCATCTGCAACAACACCTATAACCAATGATGGAACTGAAGAACTCCCTCAGACTGGATACTCTGATATTTACAAAGTGATCGTAGGTCTCGCAGCCCTTATGACTGTTAGCGGTGCAGCACTTGTAGTAAAGACGAGAAAAGAAAACGAATAAATAATCGTAAGAGCGTCGCTTGCCAAGTGGCGCTCTTACTTGTAATGAGGCACTATGAAAAAGAAAGTATTGCGAATAAGCGGTATCATAATGATGATATGCGGTATATCTATACTATCACTGTTTGCTTATAGAAAAATCAGCAGAGAGATATATCTACACAAGCTGTTAGATGAGAACATCAATTTTGAGATTCCTCGGCTGAATGTCAAAGTTCCTGTGCTTGAGGGTACAGATAATAAGGCTCTGCAAGTATCAGCAGGACATTTTGAGGGAACCGGCGCACTCGGCAAGGGCAACTATTGTATTGCAGGGCATAACAGCACGATATATGCTGAGATATTCAATGACCTTGACCAGATCCAGATCGGTGATGAGATGTATCTCGTTGATACAGATGAAAAGCGCACACGTTACACCTATATTGTCACGGAGTATAAAACTGTTGAGCCGTCTGATACTTGGGTGTTAAATGATTATGGTGATGACCGCCTGACTGTTATTTCTTGTACCGATGATGGGACGATGAGACAAGTCGTTGTTGGAATATTACAACAATAGTGATACGGCATAGAGAGCGTATAAAACGCCCTTTGTGCCGTCTTTCTTTTTCAGCGGATAGTTGTTTTCCCCATAACCGTCACGCACAGCTCTGAGTAGCATTTCCGTTCGCCAGAGAGCCTATCATCATTCAAGATCATTCCGCTTACGCTTCTGTTGCTGATCTCGGCTCTGCTCCTGACGGAGATATTCCTCAATCGTCCGCTGTGCGTGGGCAAGTTCACGGGCTTTCTTGTCTGCCTGACGGTATTCCGCATCTGTCTGTAACAGCTTTTCCCGCATAGCAGTGATTTGCTTTTCAAGGTTTTCGACTTTCGGAATAACACCTGACGGGTAAAGTTCAAGAACCCGTTTGCGAATTTCCCCATATTCGGCAAGCTCGGAACTGTTGTTATTGCGATACTTCTTCGCTGCACCGCCTTTGAGAGTTTTCAGCTCCTCGGCATATACTTTCAGTTTGCGATATTTTCGCAGAACATTGAGCTTGACTTGCAAATCTTCGATCTGCGTATTCAGATTATTCAGTTCTGAGACAAGATGCGTTCTGTGAGCGTATGCTGCCATAGCAGCTCCATAAACCTGATCTGGCTCAACTCCGTATGCGGAAATGATGTTCTTCGCAATGCTCGCAACCTTCATATTGCCCCTGTCGATAGCATCACGGACAAACTTGTTTTCTTCGACCTTCGGAGTGATAACTTTGATTTTTGTTTTCGGCTTATAAATCATAGTGCCATGATACTGCGCTATGCGTCCTTTAATCTGCTCAGTCTCATAATACCAACCCAGCGTTTTTGCCCTCGTGAATTTTACACGAGGGTTATTTTCTTTCTGCTCGGCAAGCATAAATTTCAGGTCGATCTTATGGTCGGGATTGTACTCTACAAGTATTCCGTATTCGGCACATTTCGTAAGGAAGTCATTGAAGTCCTCGCTGACCTTTACAACCTGATCTATCGCATATTTCAGTTTTGCTTTCCATGAAAGTCCCTGACGGTTCATATCCCACTCCCAATGGCTCTTGCCTTTCGTCCGTTCGGGATTTTTGATTACAAAAAGATGATACTTCTTGCATACGCTGTCCGTGATGTCCATGAGTTTCTTGAATGAGCGTTCCTGCCTTGTGGTATGACGGTTTTCATGGGTTTCAAAAGTCCTGCCGTCTATGCAGTTGGTATTATTGAAAACACAATGCAGATGTACATGACCTTTATCAATATGGCAAGCCATAAAATACTGATACTCGCCTTTGAGGAACTGCTCACATATCTCCTGACCGTACTGCAAAGCTCGTTCGGGAGTAATTTCACCGGGCTTGAAACTGACAATGAAGTGCTGAGCAAGAACGGTACTTCTGCCTGTTCCGTTTGCCCGTATTTCTTCATAGTCACGGTGAGCCTGTTCGGGAATCGAGCTGCACCCTTGCGTAACGATCAGTCTGCCGTTGTCCGTCTTATCGGGATTGGCGATGTATTTCAGTGCTGCAAGCTCATCAGCTGAGATTGAAAAAATCTTAGTGGTTGCCAGAGCTGATCCACCCCTTTCCTGATCTCGGCAATATCATCGGCGTAAACACCGCCGCCGCTGTTTGCACGGACAGCGATCTGATTGATATTGTTGGAAATGCTTCTTGCAAGTTTCAGAAGGTCTTTCAGCTCGTTCTCGTTAAACTGAACGATGTATCCCTGAAAGATCATCTTCCTGAAAAAGTCACTCCTCGACTTCATTCCGCTATTGCGGAATTTGCGGTTGAACGCTTCGTATTCCTCGTCACTTAATCTGACCTGAATACTGTGTTTTCTCTTTGTTTCACCTTTCAAAATCTGCGTTTCCCCTGATTCCGCAAAACTCAAAACGATTCAGCGACTCTGAGGAAAGTACAAATCCAGCCGTTACAGTGGCCGAGCGCGAGTCGTAATTTGCGTGCGTGATCCGTCAGATGTCCTGCAATCAGAATCAGATTGTCAATCACGGTTCGAATCCGTCTGCGCTTAATCGTGCTGTGACGCACTGGCATATCATTTCCCTTCATTGCCGCTGTTCCGATGATTCGCAAAATGTTGTAGGCGATCATCGTGAGCTTCAGAATCAGTGCATTTGTCTCATACTTTCCGCTGGGCAGGCGCTTGATTCCCATATCCGTTTTGATTTCACTATGGTACTGCTCGCAGACAGCATGGTTATGGTACAGCTCGATCACTTCTTCATCGGAAACACCGAGCGATGTCCAGTACATGTCAATTTCTGTCTCCGGGAAAAGCATTTCCTGACCGTTTGCATCAGTTGTTCTTTCAGTGATCTCGTAAACCATACGGATAGCGAATTTCCCATCCTTTTCCGTTTCAAAATCCCGCCATGTACTGCCGATGTAGACAGTTTTTCCGTCTCTGGGATGCTTCACATTTTTGCAGACGAATTTCAGTTCTTCTGCAATTGCATAGCGATCCTCACGGCGGAAATTGTGCTTGATCAGAAATTTCAGCTGCGGATCATGCCAATGCAGAAGCAGCATATTTTCAAGTGCATCATTGCCGGAATCCATGCGAAACAGCAGCGGCTTTTCCGTCATCTGCTTCGCTGCTGCAATGGTTTCAGAGAGAAATTCCGGCGTTCCGTTCTGGCAATGCTGCTTGCCTTCACGAAGCTCCGCGTTGCATAGATAGCCCTCTGTTCCGATGTAGGCAAAGATCGGCGCATAGCCGTCGAAATTCTTGTATGTGCGGGATACTCCCGCTTTATGACTGCCGGAATTGTCGAACGGCGAAACATCAATATCTACCGGAACACAGCCGTTTTCAAGCGGTGACGGTTCATAGCCGCAGGACTGAAACATATCGACATTGCCATCAAGAATCTGCTGATTCATCGTCGTACCGATGCCGTCGAGCCGATTTCGCAGGGAAGATTCCGACGGAATGCCATAGGCGATGCCGAGTGCGATCTTGTAGAATTCCTCATCCTTGTGGAACTCGTTGACATTCTCGAAGTCCGACTTTCCAAGAGACAGCAGCCCGATCATGGTCAGAAGAATATCGCCGTTTTTGATCTGCGGCTGTGAGCGTTTTTCTGTCCGCATACGGTTCGCTTTTTTGATCAGATTAGACTTGCCGAGCACCTGTCCCACGAGCGACAATCCGCTCGGTGTGATCAGTCTTTCATTGCTTACAACATACTCTATTTTCCGCATTTTCGATTTCACCCTCCGGGTGCTGTTTGCACAGCGTTTCTTGTATTTCTATTTTACCATATTTACGCTGTTTTGTACAGTGCTTGGCGGACTCAGTTTTGCGGAATCAGGATACAAGTAAAAATTTAGGCACTTGAGCGTATCTGTCCAAAAAATTGGCAGATACGCTTTTTTGTATGTTTACGGCAAGCAGCAAATATGCTATGATGACTACAGTACCGCAGAGTGCTGTTTACAGCGGTAAACAGGGTTTGCGCTTTGCGGTGCCGCCAGACACTACTTTTACGGAGGTGAAGAACATGAAAAGCGAGAAATATATCCGCACAGCAAAAACAGGCTATATAATCATATCTGCGCTGATGTGCATACTGGGCATTGTTTTTACCGCAGTCCCCGACCTATCTGCAAACCTTATAGGCAGACTTTTCGGAGTGCTGATAGTACTTTTCGGCGTGATAAAGCTCATCGGCTATTTTTCAAAAGATCTCTACCGCCTTGCATTCCAGCATGACCTGGCACTTGGGATACTACTGATAGTTCTCGGGGGAATAATGCTCATAGATACCAATAATGTCCTGAATATCATCTGTATCGTAGTCGGGATATACATACTGCTTGACGGTCTGCTGAAAATACAGATCGCAATAGACTCCAAGCGCTTCGGTCTGAGCAAATGGTGGCTGATAATGACTGCGGCGATAGTTACGGGTATTGTTGGACTTATGCTGATAATACGTCCTGACGAGGGAGTGAGATTTGCAACTGTTCTGCTGGGAATTTCGCTGATATTTGAGGGTATCCTCAACCTTGTAACTGCTCTGACTGCTGTGAAGATAATGCGCAGCAGTCAGAGCAGCGATGACATTATCGACATAGAAATAAACGAATAGCAATATACCGTGAGCCGAAGCACTGACGGTAAACGGTATTATATATAAATGGTGCAGTATGTTATATACACATACTGCACTTTAATTGGAGGTGCTTTATGTATTCAGAGATCAACCCATATATCGAAAAACTGGCTGAACTATCAGACAACAGTAACTCTATCAGTCCCGATATGTACAAAGAGCATAAGGTTTTCTGTGGACTTCGTGACCTTAACGGAAACGGAGTAGTCACAGGTCTTACCGAAATATCTCGGATAAAGGCAAAGGAAAAAACTCCCGATGGTGATGTTCCATGTGAGGGACAGCTTTTTTATCGTGGGATCAGTGTCCGTGACATAGTAGGCGGATTCTGGAACGAGCAGCGCTTCGGCTTTGAGGAGACCGTGTATCTTCTGTTGTTCTCAAAGCTGCCCGACGCTAAAGAGCTTGGGCATTTCTGCCGTACTCTTGCTTATATGCGTACCCTGCCCGATTCGTTTACAAGAGATATGATACTGAAAGCTCCCGGCAGGGATATGATGAATATTCTGTCAAGAACAGTTCTTGCACTTTATGCCTATGACGATGAGCCCGATGATACCTCTACTGCAAATGTTCTCCGTCAGTGTCTGCACCTTATTTCGGTATTTCCCATGCTTGCGGTCTACGGCTATCAGTCATATCTGCACTATCATCTCGGGCAGGACTTGTTTATCCGCAACCCGAGACAGGAGCTTGGAACTGCGGAAAATCTTTTGCATATGCTGAGAAAAAACGGCGAATATTCAGATCTTGAAGCCCGTATACTCGACCTTGCACTTGTTCTTCATGCGGAGCATGGCGGCGGAAATAATTCCACATTCACAACTCATGTCGTCACATCATCGGGAACTGATACATATTCCGCAATAGCTGCGGCACTCGGTTCACTGAAAGGTCCTCGTCACGGCGGTGCAAATGTCAAGGTGGTGAAAATGTTCGACGATATGCAGCAGACGATCGACACAAGCGACAGGTCTGCGGTCAGGGAATATCTTACGAAACTGCTCGATAAGGAAGCCTTCGACTGTGCAGGGCTTATCTACGGAATGGGACACGCTGTTTACTCGAGATCAGACCCGAGAGCTGATATCCTTAAACAGTGTGCCAAGGCTTTGGCAGTTGAAAAGGGCAACGAGGAAGAATTTGCACTGTTTGAGTATGTGGCAGAGACAGCTCCCGAGCTTATCGCCGAGAAGCGAAAAATGTACAAGGGAGTCAGCCCGAATGTTGATTTTTACTCGGGACTGATCTACCGTATGCTTGGTCTGCCTTACGAATTGATTACGCCTTTATTTGCCGTTTCGAGGATAACAGGCTGGAGCGCTCACCGCATCGAGGAGATACAAAACAACGGGAAAATAATACGTCCTGCGTATATAAGCGTAAAGCCTGAGAGCAAGTATATCCCTATCAACAGGAGACAGTGACGGGGTATGAAAAAGCTCATTCTTTTGATCATACTGCTTTTTGCAGTCATGGATGCAGCTTTAATGTGGCTGCTGGTGAGAGGTGCAGATATGGAAACGACCGAACGGGCGGAGAGAAACGAAAAGGCTATTGAATTCTGGAAAAGTCACTGTGTTAATGGTAAATGTTCATGAATATATTCCTGATATTGACATTTCTGTTTGCCATCGGAGGAATGACAGGCTGGGTGATAGAGGTGTTCTACCGCAGATTCGTCTCACAGAAGCACTGGGTAAATCCCGGCTTTCTGACAGGTCCATGTCTGCCGCTTTACGGTGAGAGTCTGTGCATTTTATATCTGCTGGCACATTTGGAGGGCTATCTGTATATAGAGCCGGTCTGGTTGGAAAAACTTCTGCTGTTCATTATAATGTCCGCAGCCATAACCGCACTTGAATGCGTCGTCGGAGTAATTATGCTGGCAACTACTCATGTAAGGCTCTGGGACTACAGTGAGCTTCCGGGAAATATCCGCGGCATTATATGTCCGCTATTCACCTTTTTCTGGGGATTGCTCAGTGCAGTGTATTATTTTCTTGTCCACCCTCATATACTTGAAGCACTGGAATGGCTGTCGCAGAATCTGGCTTTTTCATTTGGAATAGGCTTCTTTTACGGTATATTTGTCATCGATCTTGCATACTCAACAAAGATAATAATGAAGATACGCAATTTTGCAGAGGAGAAACAAGTCGTTGTCAGATTGGAGGAGCTCCGTGAGCAGATCAATTACAGCATAGAGCGCAGAAAGCCTAAATTTGTGCTATCAATGAAAACTGAAAGACCGTTCAGGGAGGTGCTTGAAAAATATCTCAATAAGCCATAAACATGACATTTATATTAATTAATATGTGGTCAAAAGAATTGGAGAATATAATTTGATCGATAATTAAGTATACAGTCATATAATTCAAAACCCGCTTAGAAGTCTATTCTAAGCGGGTTTCTTGTGTAGCTGGAAACGTGACTTGAACACGCAACCTGCGCATTACGAATGAGCTGCACTACCAACTGTGCTACACAAGCATTATTAAATTTTTGAATTTTGTAAGGGCGCTGCACGGTTGTCGCTTTATTTTCAGTCCAAGACCTTAAATTACAATAAAGCAAGAATCCCGATACAAATGTATCGGGATTCTTTATCCTATTCGGTTTGATTTTAGTATTCTGAGTTAAAGACATCTTACATCTTATGATTATTACCTATATTTGCCGATATACGGTTTGCTCTGGATATCATATCCGGTTTCCGTCATTCCAATGGGAGCAAATATCTCCTCCGCTACATAATCCTCAAAACGCTCTCCTGAGGCAACTTCGACAAGGTATGCCAGAATATCATAATTCAGGTTACAGTATTCAAATTCCGTACCGGGTTCAAATCCCAGATCAATGCCCTCAGCTATACGTGCGGTGTCTTCTTTCAGCCTCTCGTCTGTTCCAATCTTGACCTGCTTATATGTTTGAGATTCAGGAATACCCGATGTATGATTGAGGAGCTGCCAGATTTTCAGATCATAGCCTTCTCCCTGCCATTTCACATCAAACCACGAAAGATAGTCCGATACGGAATCATTGATTGACAGTTTTCCTTCTTCCTGTAGTACCAATACGGAAAGAGCAGTAAATGCTTTTGATACAGACGCAAGTTCATAATGCGTGTGTTCCGTTGCAGGGATCTGCTGTGCAATATTGTCATAGCCCCAGTTTTTGTAGGAAGTATTCTCACCGTCAATAGCCACAAGCGACAAACCGGGCGTATGCGTTTCATCCACATACTCAGTGATGTAATTATTCAGTTCCGCGTCATCCAGAACAGGATCTGCCGCAGAGGCAGGCAGGGACGGTATGATTGTGAGCAGCGTCCCAATAGATAAAAATACTGTGGCGATCTTTTTGATGTTCATTATAATTTATGTCAGCTCCTTTTTCTTTCGGAAGATTTATTTTGCTTTATTCGTTTTGATTTGACAACCTTTCCGCATACTGGGCGCTATTTTGCATCACTGGTGATTCAGTGGTGCGGGGATTTTTTATTCATCCAAGAGTGTGAACCCGTATTCTTTTTCATAAGAGCTGCTGACAGTTCTGATCCACTCCAGACAGCTTGTGGAGCAGAATGCTGTTCGATCGGACAGACCGCTTAAGGTTCGGCGAATGCCCTCTTTCAGCGGCGGGAGCAGCATTTTCAGATCAATGCGAATTCCTGCAATGTTGAGTTTTTCATTCAAAAGGCTTTCCTCAATATATGCGAAGCCAAGAAACACATCGTCTGCCGAACCTGAAAGCAGAACTTTCAGTGCGTCCTGAAAAACGCACTGACAGCACGGCGTCTCATATATAAAGTCTCTTAAAACAACGGAAGGTTCAGTCGGCAGATTCATCGGCTCATGGTCAAATTGTGACCTTATGATTCTGCGTACAGGATATTGGCCTCTGAGCAGTTTGAGCATTTCGCTGATATCGAGCAAATTGATGTTTTCAGGCATATGGATTCCTCCTTTTATTGATAACATTTCCCCACACTCAACGCTATTTTGCAGTCACCCAATCGCAATTTTTGATTAGACTATTTTTAGCAATCTTACGCTGTTTTTCGCTATAACATTCTATCCACACACTAAAAGATCGGAAAAAGCAGTTTCACGCACCCTTGATCGAGAGCGTGATCTGGCCTGCAAAAATCAAAGTGTGCAGATCGGTCGTCAAATTTGCCGTTTCAGGATCTCTGCCTTGACATCAAAACTACGCACTCAACGTGCCGCGACTTACTCGATTTGATGTTTTCCTGCAAAATACTGTGCTTTCGAGTAGCGGGGGATATGTTCAATGCTCTTATCACTACGGGGAAACATAGCTGAAATAGTGCCAAGGTCGGCGTTCATACGCCCAGATGCTTTTCAAATACTGCCATGATTTCCTCAACGCGCTTATCGCCGATACCTTTGATTTGCCGGAGGTCTTTTTCAACCTCGCGCAGATCGATAGACTTACCGTCTTTCTCCAGCAGTCCGTCAGCGTAGCGAATGAGGAACGCTTGAAGCTCCTCACGGCTCATTTTCTTTATCGCACGGTAGGTATCGCGGTCGATGATCTTCTGATCTGCCATATATTCACTTCTTTCATATTAAAGCGAAAACGCCCTGCACGAGCAAGACGTTCTCAAATATACTTTTCAGCCTTATTGCTTGCTTCTCACAGAATAGTATAACATATTATCTGCGAAAAAGCAAGGGTGTTGGTATTATGCGATTTCCCATACAACCGTCACTGTGTCAGCAACCTCTATGTCGTCTGGTTCAATGTCCAGATCATAGCAGGCGTCTTCACAAGCGGCTGGAGCCGGAGCACAAGCCTTCATAAGACGGTTCATAGGGCTGACCTCAAATTCAATTTCACCCCAGGAGTAGTCAATGCTCTGAATGTCTTTCAGAGTGACGCCCGCCGCTGCTGTGATTACTGCCGCCTTTTCTTTCGCGTCTTTGACTGCCTTGCCGAGCAGTTCGTTCTTTGCCGCTTCCGGATCTTTTACCGTATAGCTAATACGGAACTCCGGCTTCAATTCGCAGTTTCCGAGAGCGTACAAGATTCTGCCGAGGCGCTCGTTATCAGAATCAAATTCCACTTTGAGAAGATGGCGGGAACGGAGCGTTTTTAAGTCGGTGCGCTCAAATCCGAATGCTGCAAGGACGTCTTTCAGGCTGTCTGTATCCTCAGACGAGTGCCGGAGTGTTTCGGCATAATCCGGGTACAGCCCCTCAAGCGTGATGGTTATTCTTATCATATCGGGCTTGACCTTGATCTGCCCTTTACCGGTTACTCTTATCGTTCTCATGATTTTACTCCTTTCCCTCAATGCTGGAATCCATCTCAGCAATGATGTCGAATAACTTTATCGGAATGACAAATGACTCCGAGAAGGCGTTTATAACGATTCCGCAGACGTTCTTCTCGTTGTTTCGCGCTAAATTCATGGCTTCAAGGAAATGAGACTGTATCTTTGAAAAATGCTCTCCATATTCTCCCATTTCCTCATCGCTTGTGAACACGGGAAAGAAGAAGTTATCCCCGTTCTGAAGAATGTCCGGAACCATGCGGATATTATCGTTTGCAGTGAATTCCTGCCCGATCAAGGAGTCCATATCACTTTTATCTGCTGCGTCCAATACCGCCTTAGACCATGTCTCATAGTCTTCATCGCTCATAATCATATTGCAGGGTACCCATACATAGCTGTCTCGCAGGATTCTTGCAAGTTTGATCAGATTTAGCTGTGTGCGGTTTCTGTTGCAGATTTCGATTGCTTTTTTGAGAAAAGAGCCATCCTCCAGCAATTCTTCCGTTATCGGTTCATCAGGTACAGTGTATTCAACACCGTCGTCTGCTTCATAAATCATCTGGATCAGCTCTTTGGTCAGCAGGAATGACTGCCCCCACGGATTGATGATATAACCGTTAGCTTCGGTTTGCAGGCAGAACTGCAGGGTGCTGTCAATGAAATGCGAGATAACTGCGCTGTTTTCACCTTTTGCAAATTCATCCTGTGATGTGAAAACGACGTGCCATAGTTTTTCATCATTTGTCTGAATGGTGCGGAATGTGAACTGATTTTCACCCTCTTCGTTCACGATAACCGGAATGATAAAATGCCCGTCCTCATGCATACGCTGACGGATTGCATCAAGAACACCGACCAGTTTTTCCTTGCTGTCCTCTGCATAATATTCAGCAATTGCAGCCTCAATCAGTTCATTACCCTCAAGGAACATATCGTGGTGCGGCTGCACAGATGTTCTTTGCTCATTGAAACGGTCAAGCACTGCATTGATATCCTTCGGCAGCCGATTCCTGCATTCTGCTGCAATCTCATCTGGAACGCCATAGAAGGCTTCCGCCATGCTGCCTGCGATACAAGTGAGGGTATCACAGTCGCCTCCGAGGGATACTGCTGTGCGGATAACGTCCTCAAAGTCCTGACCTTCCAGAAAAGCGGTAATCGCTTCCGGCACGGTTTCCTGACAGGTCTCCACATGATGGTATTCCGGTCTGATTTCATCGCAGCTGCGGGAGAGGTCATAACCGAACTCATTTATAATGTAGTCCTTAATATCATCTTTGCTGTTGGCGGTTCTTGCGAGAAAGATTGCACTGGCGATTGCTTCCGCACCTTTGATGCCTTCCGGATGATTGTGTGATACCGAAGCGGTAAGCGCCGCCATGTGTCTGGTCGTTTCAACATCGTCAAAGAGCCAGCCTGCAGGAGATACTCTCATTGCTGAGCCGTTACCGAAGCTTCCGTAGGGCTTCGGATTCTTTTCGTGCAGCCAGCGGATGAACATACCGCCGTATCCGGCATTCGGATATTTCTTGCCCCACTTCTGCATGGATGCAATCAGTGCGGCTGTGATATCTTCGTCGGGCTGTCCGAGCGTATCAAGCAGTGCCTCAGCGACAGCGATAGTCATAACGGAATCGTCCGTGAACTCGGAATGCTTGCTGAAAAGCGGAAAGTCCTTTGTTTTAGCACCTCTGTCAAACTCATAGGGTGCGCCGATCATATCACCTAATAATGCTCCGATCATATCGAAGACCTCCTTTCCTTTGATGATTCCAGTATACCACATATAAGAGAAGAAGTGGTCGTTTGTCAAACGACAAATGAACCACTTCCTAAAACTTTACTTTTCTCCATCAGAGCCAATGATTCTGAAATCGTTTGTTTCAGGATCAAACTCTGCTATTTTTATTGTGCCAAGAAGATGGCGATAAGTTCTATAATAGTATTCTGCGAGGCTTTCGTTCCTTTTTGCATGGTGAGAACACAGCATAACGATGTATTTCTCAAACGTGTCTGGTAGGAAGGAAAGATAGAATGCCGCTTCGTTTGTAAATCCCATTTTTGCGCTCGGAACATTTCCGGTTTCAGTCCATGTGTACCTTTTGCACTCAATCACAATATGTTTGTCAGAATTAACAATATCAAACTTATGCCCTTTTGCCGGTTTGCCAATTGGTATCTTCTTTTCCAACTCAAAACCAGCACCGTATTCCTGAATAAAATACAGCTGCACAGCACGCTGAAAGACGGCTCCATTCTTAGGATTATCAGAATTGCTCATAGTACCTCCTTACTCGCCCAGAATCGGCTGTCCGTATTTGAACAGGATAGCGTTGATCTCGAAAATATCGTAGATACCATTGCTTACGCAGTATGTAATGATAAGGTCAAATTTGTTGCTTGGAGAAAAGGCTATTTCAGCCCGCAACAAAAGATCCTGCATTGTCGGCAAATCCAGCTTCAGAGCAATAGCAAAAGCAACTGCTGTTTTCTTTTTCGGTTTGTAATCGACTTTGCAGCGGATACGGGAGAAAACCTTCCTGTCGATATTCGCTTTCTTATAAACCGTAACATCATCCATACCGCTGGCATCTATAAGCTGAAATAGACGTTGCTGGAAGGTCTCACCTGCGTCATCGAGAATCTGATCGAGACTCATTTCTTCCGGCATTGCTGCAGGAGAAGGCAGTGCATCGTCAAATACATCATCTGTCTCTTCGACCTGTTCTATATGTTGCAGACGCTGCGCAGCTCTTCGGCGGATATACTCGATGTTTTCGTATCCATCATAGTATTCGACTTCTCGGATTTGTGTTACCCTATGCTCGTCAATATACTCGTCTATGTCACCGACCAACTTGCCGGACAGTTCAAATGCTTTCCGGTCAAATACGACGAGAATGACCTTCATATCATGCGACAGAAGAAACTTGCTGATCGTGCTAAGCGCAATGCTCAAGGCTTCATCTTTTGGGAAACCATACACGCCTGTTGCAATAAGCGGGAACGCAATGCTCTCTGCTGATAGCTCCGCTGCCAGAGCAAGCGACTTCTTATAGCAGGAACGTAGAACATTGCATTCACCGTGCTTGCCGTCTTCCCAAGCAGGACCAACTGTGTGAATGATGTATTTTGCAGATAAACCACAGGCAGGTGTTACTGCTGCGTCACCTGGTTTGATGTTACCGATCTTCTTCCGTTCTGCCAAAAGCTTCTCAGCACCTGCGACATTGTATATCGCACTGTCTGTGCCACTGCCAATCATGGGCTGAGGATTAGCTGTATTTACGATGATATCGGCTTTGACCTTTGTGATATCGTTTCGGATTATTTGGAATGGCATGGCTCCACCGCCTTTCAATGTATTTTTTTAGTCTAGTACTCAACACAATTCTATTTGTTTTGCACGATAAAAGCCATGCTCTATTTTTTCGTTGTCTTCATGAGAAAGAATGCTGACATCTGAGAGCATATTATGCCGTACAGCTGCCTTGATATGCAAATCAAAACAATTCGTAATGTCGCATTTTGTAATATCGGAAAGGCAAATAAGCTGAATATGGAATTGTTCGGCCATACGGAACATCGGCTCCAGAACATGCGCAGAAGTAATCACAGCAAACGGATTATCCAGAATCAGTACATTTGTGTGTTCAGCAGTCCGAATCCCGGCTTCATTCCCGGAATAATCCATTAGCAGAACAATAACGGCGAAATATACAAGGAATTTTTCGGCGCCGGAGTTGGTACGCGGAATGTCCTTCCATCTGCGGTATTCCGCATGACTTCGGTTAGCATCGACTTTATATGCCTGCAATTCGATGTTTTCTTTTCGAATATATTTTCTGAGCAAATGCCTGCTGCTGACGGCTTCCTCTGCTTTTTTCTTCAGTTCTGCTTCTGTCAGTTCCCCTTGATCCAATCTGGCAATGATTTCCTGTGCAGTGCGATCAATTTCCGCTGCTATTTCAGCAGCAGCAAGCGTTTCGTCAATATCCTTCGGCAGATCCATTTTCAGCATATCCTTGCGGGCACCTTCATACGCCTGAATACGCGAGTTTTTCATGATTGTCTGCAAGCCATGATAGATTTGCTGTCCCTGCAATACACACTGACGCACCAGATCTTGTTTGGTGTTGTCAAAATCATTCAGTTCGGCATCGATCTGGCTGGCACGAAGGGTCGTGCTTTTCACAGATTCTGCAATCAATGAATCCAGTGTAAAATATCGGTCGCCTTGTGAACCATCCTGCTGCATCAATCCAATCATCACATGGATTGCTTTTGCCTCAGCTTCATCATCGAACCAATTCAGCAGACTGTTCAACTGTTCCAATTCCGACTGATGAAGTCCACTCAGCTGCTTTTGAAGGTTAGATTCTTTTTGGCAGAGCTGTTTCCACTGTTGATTGTAATCCTCGTCCAAATGTATCGGCGAGACAGTTTCAGGCTTTGTCATCTCACACAGCGCATCTTCTATTCTGCCGGACAAGTTGGAATATGCATTATGCTGCTTTTCGGTTTCTGCAATCTGCTTTCTCAATTTTAGGATCTGATCGTTGACATTAGTTCTTCTTCTCACATAATTACCGGAGATTTGCTGCGGTGCAAGCGGTTCACCATATGCATCAAGCCTTTGCTTTGCCTGTTCAAATGCAGCCTGCGCCTCTCCTTTCCGATTGGCGCATTCGACTTCTGCCTTATGCAGTTCCGTCCGCGATGCTTCCAGATGTTCCAGTTCATCTGCGACCTCTTTTTCAGCCTTCTCTGAATATACGATGTCAGCATACTCCTCCGGTTGAACCCCGGTTTTGAGAAGCTCAATCTGCGCATCTTTCATTTTATCCTGCGCTGCTTCTAAAGCAGTGCGTAAAATAAGTATACTGTCATCTTGTGTTTTGCAGAGCGTTTGAAACTGCTGATATAAGCTTTGCCAGTCACCCTCTATGGTTGTTTCACTGGCGTATGCCTGCGTTTCAGTTTGCGCTTGTTGCATTTTTAATAATAATGTATTACTGTTCTGCCAAATGGCTTCTGCATCTGATAGATTCTGTCTGCAATCCTCTGTGAGCCGGCGTGCGGCTTTTAGTTCTCTGTTATGCTCATCAGCTGTTTTTCGCGCGGATTCATACGCATCATATAGCTTTTCTTCTTCCGTGAGACGTCCTTCAAGTTTTTTCAGTTCCTCCAGAAACCGTGTCCGGCAGTCGATTGTTTTTCGGGATTCCGCAATCTGTTCAGACAGTGTTTCTTTTTGCTTTTTCAGTTCTGTTTCTTCTGCGTTAAATGCTTTAATTTGCTGTTCAGCGTTCTGAATATCAGCAGTTTTTTCTGCAATCTCTCTATTTTTACGCGAAAGCCAGCTTTCATCATACTGATACTGAAAAGAGGAAACGGTCTGTAGTTCGCTTTTCAGTCTTTCGATGATTGATTCTATGGTGTCAATCTGACTGGAAATCTCTTCTTTTTCAGCCAGCAGTATTTCTATGAAACTCGTGTGGTCGGTGAAGTATCCTCTGGCATAGTGAGCAAGCAGCATATTCTCGGCAACATCATGCTGTAACATTGCATTGATCTCATCATATGTAAACACAGGCAGGACAGCCGGCAGCCAATCGGGCCGTTCTGCTTGCAGCAGCTGTTGCTTTTCCCGCTCTGAAACGAGAATACCATATGCAATCGCAGGGTATTCATTCAAAAGTGCTGTTATCTGTTCAGCAGTCAGTTCACAGTTCAGAAGATAGGATTCACACGTCTGATACTGAACACCGGTTTGATCAAGCCAGTGCTGCACAGTTTTCGGAATGTGAAGCGAACCTGTATTTGCGGCAATTATCTCATCATTTTTCTGTTCCAGCCGCCGTTCAGCCTGCCGCTTTTTTGATTCTTCTTCATGCAGAGATTCAGTAATACACTCTTCCGCGGTCGAAGAAAAACGCTGCGTAAATTCCAGGCTGTGCAGTGCAAATATCAGTTTGAGCTGTCCCTCAGCTTCCTGATAAAGATCCAGTTCCGTTTGCAAAGCATTCAGCTGCTGTTGATTTTCTTTCAGCGATAATGTGCATTCAGCTCGCTCATCCGGAATTGCCGCAATTCGATCTGTAACTGCCTGCAGCTGTGCATCCAGTTCTTCCTTTGCAGCGGTCATCTCTTGAAGAGTCGTCTCTTGTTCTGCAGCAATCTCTTTCACCTCATCTGCGGCATAGCATCCTGTGAAATTGCGCTGAATATCCAGCTGCAAATTCTGAACCTGACTGTCTGTTTCCTGCTGATACTGTGACAAGGCACCCCCTGCTCTGTCACGTACTCCTCGAGCATCTTGTGCTGCTCGTTCTGAGTCCTTTTCCTTGACTAGCGCCTGCCGGAAAGCGTCCTTGGCATCATCAGTCTTTTGTTGCTGCTGTGCAACAGTATGCTCAAAAGCAGGCAGTTCCGTTTCCAGAATACAATGAATGCTGCCGCCGAGAACAATGAGCTGCTGCGCGTCTGAATCCTGCTCCTTTTCCTGAATTTGCACGGTGATTGCATCAATCTGATTTTTAGCTGCATGGGATTTTGCAGCATACTTCGCAGCTTTCATCTGTTTGCTTTTCCTCCGCTGCATTTCGATGGACGCTGCACATTCAGAGGCTGCTTGCTGTGATTGCAGATAGGCTTCTGCTGCCTGTTCTGCAGATTCTTTTGCAGTCCAGAAGCATTCGGATGCGTCTTCCCAATCAATCCGACGAAGATCTATTTCTGCTTCTTCCTGTTGCTGTGTCAGTGTGTTGATTTGTTTTTGCAGTGCCGCACTTTTCGCTGTAACAGCTGCTTGAAACCCGAAAAGATTACTAACTGCATGGTTGTGCGCATCGTCTGCCTTCCACAATGACTGCACGGCTTTCTGATGTTCTGTCATAGCTTCTGTAAATCTTTGGCAGACATCACGTTCATGTATTCGTTTTTCGGAATTACGGTACTGTTCAAGGTATCCCAGCATCATAGCTGAAAGCTCGCTTTCTCCCGTTGTATCCGTTTGCGAAAGATGTGCTTCAATCGCAGGAATCAGGAGCTGATCAATCAGCTGATCGGAGGTCTTGAACTTTTCAAAATAGCCTGTCATGCCGTTTTCGGATGAATTGAGCTTTTCGGTCAGCGTGCGCCACTGCTCCTGGGAAATTCCGTATTGTTCAAGCAGGCCCTTCCATTCGGAATTTTCCCTGTCTGAAAAGCAGCGCAGTTCCCCGCCGCTTCTGGTGGCCAGCTTTCGGACATAGTCATATTCAGCCGGAACATAACGGGTGCCTTCTGCGCGTGACAATTCCAAATTGACGATGTTGTATTTTGTACTGTCCTGTGCATATGTCGAACAGAAGGTATAATACTTGATATTGCGCCCGCGCGATTCGTCACTTGTTTCAGCCGCTGCAATTGCTATGCCGGTCAGCAATCTGGTATTGCTGTTGTCAAGCATCCATTCCAGCATAATAAAACCGTGATCGCCGGAGCGCGTAAAAAACTCTTCTATTCTGCGGGAGGAGGCATGTGCGCGTGGCAAAACTGGCTGCATCATGAGCTGTACCAGTACAGATTTGCCGCCGCCGTTAATGAGGGAAATCAGTGTGTTTAGTCCTTCGCGCCCATTCTCATCTGTCAGGTCAAAGAGTTCATCCGGAATCAGTCGTTTTCCGTTGTTATAATTGATATTGACAATACGGATTCTTCTGATCTGCGGCATAGTCAGCCCTCCTGTTCTTGTGCGATCCAGTGGTTGATGTCAGTAATACGAGATTTCCTGAGAAAATAGGGCATCAGGTCTTTTAATTTATCGGTCGGATGTATAATATCATCTTGATCTTCAAACAGCCCGTCTGCTCGGAATTTGCCAAGCAAGCGATTGATACAGCCGTATTTCTCAGCCATTTTGCGGCTTTTCGGTTCACCTTCCGTCATTCCAAGCCACATATTCGCAAGTTGCAAAAAGCTTTCGCTGTACTCCGCCTGAACAGACCCCTCATCGAATTCTTTTCTTGTGACATTGCTGCAATGCTGATTAAACTGTTCAATGAGCTTTTCTTTGGTGATGAAAGGAAGTGCCACTGCATTGCTGCCTTCTCCGCGAAACAAAAGATATAACAAATAGATTGCGAGGTAATTCAGCAGATACAAATGACGAAGCTTCACGTCATTGTCTGCTTTAATATCAGTACGGTAATCTACATTGTTTTTCAAAAACAAGTCATTATCCTGTGTCGGAATCAAATATACTTTTCCGCCTGCTGGATACATTTCAAAACCAATTTCACTTCCAAGTGTTTCCAGTTCAGACTGTACCTCAGTGTCCTGCCAGTATTCCCACGCCTGCGGATCCACCGTACGCTCGATCCATCCGTTTTTCTTCATCAGCGTATAAAAAAGAGTTGCTGTTTCCTGTTTCATTCACATCACCTTCACGCAAAAATCAGTCATACTGATTTGTCTTTCAGTTTGTCCCTGTGTCACGGAAAAGCTGCATTTTCGTTCAGTTTCCGCTTTTGTAATATGGATCTCCTGCATTTGCAGCATACTGTCATTAAGATTGCTCAGACACCACGAAGGCTCAAATTCGCCCTTCGGCTCCGGTATTGGTTCTGCGGATTGTTTCCAGCCGGCTATGTCTACTCTTCCGATCTCAAACAGTTTCAGCAGCACATTCGGAAGAGCCTTTTCTTCACAGAAGCGGAACAGTTCGGCATCAGACAGTGTGCCGACATACTGTGTGACCGTAAATTCTTTATGTGTCTGCATATATGCAAACAAGGAATCCATAATGTCCTGATACAGCTGATTGCGTTTTTGTTCGAGCAGCGCAGCTTCATTGTCTTCCTCTGTATCGATCCATGTTCCGCGTTCCTCAGTGCCCTCTGTCCATGTTGACTGCGCTGCATAGAAATTTTCAATGCTGAACAGTTTTGGCAGTTCAGGCTTGCACAGCGGAAAGAGAAGAAATCTTACAGCATCACCGAGCTGATCATCCATGCGCTGTAACGGTGCAAGAATATCGTCTGCAAAGTTCATGCGTTCAAAATGCTGCATCGCATAATGATCTTTCAGAATCTGCTCAAATTGTACAGAAAGCTGAAAGCGTTTATTGATGAGACTTCTCTGCTCGTTGATCGTTGTTGTGATATTACGTATGATCTCCCGGAGTGCCTGACGCGATTTTTCAGTTTCGTCCGCATTTATGCCGTTCAGGAGCGCAGTTTCCAGCTGTTTCATACGTTCTTGCGCATTCTTCTGGATCTCTGTCAGTTCCTTTTCTTCATCATTGAGCAGCTTGCGGATACGCATAATCACAGATTCATAGGCATCCGCAGTGATTGCAGCGAGGTTTTCACGGCATCGAAGCAGAAAATCATCCATGCCGGTTTTCATATTTCGGATACGGCTGATAAGCTCGCGGCTTTGTTCCACTGCCTGCGTATAGTTGTCTCGCTTCATATATTCCTTCAGCCGGAAACGTGTCACAGAATAGTCGAGCTCAGATTCGATTTCTTTCGAGCGGAATAAAAAATCAAACGCTTCATCCGAAAGATGATAGCTGCCTTTTTCTTCTTCCAGTAACCGAACTGTGCGCATGGAAAAGCGTTCCTCTGCATCAATGTACGTCAGGTATTCCATCGGTAAACCGCTGTTTTGCAGTATATCCACGACCAAATACCGCGCAAGGATCTTACTGTCCGGCTTGCAGCTTTCCGGCAGAATCGGGGCAATGTTTTCTAAAAACAATTCTACATCACGGAGCGTACACTGCTGTTGTGTGCCAAGCGTGCGCTCTTTGATGAATACCAGTACTGCAACGGTGAGATTGTCGAGGATTGCTCTGTCGGGGATCATCTCACGGATATTGTCTCTGTACGGATAATCCAGAATCGCACGTGCAATATTAATGAACTTCATACGGTTTTCAAAGCCGCTGAGCAAATCTGTCATGTCATGACGCAGTATCATTCTGTCACCTCATTTCATCAAGCAGCACTGCAAAAGAAATGATCTCCTGCGGAATGTGCAGATTTTGATGCATCGCTTCGCAGAGCAGATCTTGTTCATTTTCTTCAAAGGCATTCAGAAATGATGCATAGTCTTCCATACGTTCACGAGTATCATCACTGAAGACTTTTCGGAATTGCTTTGCTCTGTTCAGCATTTGCAGATACGCCGCTCGAAACGGTTCAATCTTGAGTTCCGGATTATTTCTGAATAGCCGAACGGCAATATTGAGCCCCTCGCGGTCAATATCGCCCCAATATAAATATCGTACGCCGTTAACACCAAGAAAGCGTGTATATTCTGTTAATGCACCATCTTCACAGATACGGTTTCCCTCTCCGTAAATAACACCATCAAAAACAGTGCCCCACAACATGCTTCGTCCGTATTCATAAAGCATTTTGCGGAGATTGAACCAGATATCTTTGTTTTCACAAATCAGCAGGCACATCTGGTCGCTTCGTTTGGGGATATAATCGTGAAAGCAGTACGGAGGCGTGTCATAAAAGCAGAGGGTATCTGCACTGATATTCAGACGATTCAGAAGATTCCTGACACGGCTGTCATCTAGTATCTTTTCTGCTCCGAATATTTCAAAGGAACGCTCTTTTCTGGACACGGCAATTGGTTTTGCAGTTTTCCAAAACAGCCAGCTGCTCAAAGCTTCCAGTGTATCACGATGCTCCAGAAAAACAGATGGGTGATTTTTCAGATAATCCGTTATCTGCATCATGGGGTGCAGCTTTCGGATATCTGACAGAAGCATCGTATCGTCGGTTTTATTTCGCGCAATATGATACTTCTCGTAAATCGGATACTGGCGATTTCCGTTTGTATTTACATTTTTGAATGGCTTGAGGAGCCCACTGTCAACAGCCTCCTGCACAACCGGGAATAACAATTCATCTGTATTCAGCCCGGTCAGCTGTATCAATTCCTGCATTGTGATTGTTGATTTTTTCAATGACAGCAGTTTTTTTCTGAGTTCCATGTCCCCACCGCCTTATGATAATATTTTACTGATTGTACGCTTATTATTCTACATGTAGCATGTTATGCCGTCTCATGGCATACGATCAATCTATTTCAGGTATTATCTATTATCTAACTCAAACTTCGCAGTTAATAAACTGCGTGTGCATCTTGAAAATTCAATAGATAGATACAAAAAAATATAGTATGTAGTCTCCAAAAATGTTATAATGTAAGTGAT
>Ga0208198_1001019_pt1 | contig 27012 bp, 41 predicted proteins | sample AD_JPNTR2_MetaG_FD_184446 | JGI IMG/M metagenome (GOLD analysis project Ga0208198, IMG submission 184446) | Active sludge microbial communities of municipal wastewater-treating anaerobic digesters from Japan - AD_JPNTR2_MetaG (SPAdes) (version 2) | ecosystem: Engineered > Bioreactor > Anaerobic...
CAGGGTATCCGTATTTTTCAATAACTTGTCGGAAGGTCATCTTCGGTCGGACAATGGTTACATTACCGATACTTTTTACAAAAGCCTTGATTTCTGGGTATTCCAAGCCTGTATCCACGAACACAGCAGGAATGTCATAAAATGGCAATGTGCTGCGAATTATGTCAAGCAGCACAGTGCTGTCCTTTCCACCCGAAAAACTGCAATATACATCGCCAGCATAATGTTCGTACCAGTCTCGGATTCTGCTTTGCGTCATTGCAATTTTGATATCAAGCGGAAGTGACTGCATCTGATATAAGTCGCTAATCTGATGTTTCATTGTTACTGTCACCTCCATCCTTTTCATAAAAAGCGCCTGCATCAGCAAGTTTTGTAAAGCTGCCGTTTACGAGATACAAATTTCCGCCTTCTTCATCCGGGATAAGGTTCATCTCTTCCATACAAAATAATATCGCCTTGCTGTTTGAAGTTTGGATTTGCCTCATCATATCGGGAGTAGATGTACACAAGGCGGTTTTTGTCATCTCGGTCAACCTTGATTCTGTCAGGCATCAGAGGATACAGCCCGATGACATCACCTCTGCCATTGCGAATAATCTGTGCATATGCGTTTCCGTAAATCAAAAGGTGACTCATCAATGTTTCTCTGAAAACAAATGCCGTCATTTCAGGATTGGGTTGGTCATGAAGCAGAAAATAAAGCGGGTGCTGTGGCACTCGCTCTTTTCCTTTATTGGTGTACTGATAAACGTGTAACGGCAAACTTGCAATTGCCTCCGACAGCACTCGCACACAGGCGTATACCACGATATGCTGTAAGGCTGTTCTGTCGGTGACTCGTTTGCCTGCATGGGTTCTGCCAAAGAAATAGCTGTAAGACGGTGAATCGTAGCTGTCTTTCGGCTTATCTCTGGACTTGAATAATCCTGTGAAAATACTCATGTGCATCATCTCCTTGTATGAGAAAGGAGCCCTTTCGGACTCCTTGGTGTTACTTGCTGTTCTTTCCTGCATTGTAGGCTTCGAGCAATGCCTTCTTGAGTTCCCAAACAGCAACCTCGAAGAAATCTTCTCCGTCGTTGTTTTTGGTTTCAAGGTCGCCTCTGCTTTCAATTGCGAGGATTTCCTTCTTTGCGATTTCCTGAATTATCTTTTCTGCCTTTGTCATTTTCTTGCCCTCCGTAGGTTTATTCCGCTGGCTTTGTGCCTTTCGGTAGTCTGGCAGTCCAGGTCAAGGCCTCTGTCGTAGTTGTAGACAATCTTGCCGTTCTGTGTCAGGCTCAGCTTACTGATTCTGCCTTCCTCAATTCCAAACTCGCTCGGCTCATCATAAACCTTGGCATAGTACTTGACTGATGTGTAGCCGCCCTTTCCGTTTGGTATTCCGATTGCACCCTGTTTCCACATAGTGTTTTCCTCCTGATTTCGTTGTATTCGGTGCGGTTGTCCGCTGCCGTTGTGTAGTATATTACCGCATCTGAGCTGTATAGTCAACGATAATCGGAATAATAAATGTAACAAAGATAAAGGAGTAAAACTGTGACTAATTGTTTGAAAGCCCCTTGGAGCAAATTGTGAACGGTCTGATACTAAGTCAGACCTTTACCCAATCGAAAACAGGGCGGATTTCGGCTCTGTGTGCCGCCGTATTTTCCATTGGGCAATTACCGAAGTATGAGCCACAGCCCCGACGTGTGCAAACGTGGGGGCTGTACGAGGCAAGCCGCCCCTTTCGGGGCAGGCCGCTCGGTTTGTTTATCTTCCTGTTGCACATTCCCATTCAAATTCAAGGTAGGCATCGTAGTCTGCGTCGAACTTTGCGTCGTCGTCAATGTAGTCTTCCTCGTAGTGGATGTTGTCGATTCCCTCGAAGGTGGTGTTGTTGTTTTCTGCATCTTCCTTTGCAAGGTCTTCTGCATTTTTCTCAACCCATTCGGTGAATTCCTTGTCGTCCATCTCGTCCTCGTTCTCGACCTCAAGTTCGTATTCCCATTCCTCGTCGAACCAGGTGATTGTTGCCTTTGCGATGTAGGTGGTCTCGTTCCAATCGGGGTTCCATCTCTTTGCTCTTGCCTTTGCCTCTGCGTAACTAATCATTGTTTTTTCCTCCGCTTTTCGTTGTTTTTCGCTCGGTTTCCCTTGCGTTGTGTACATATTACCGCATTCTGTGAATAATAGCAACCCGCTAAACTACCAGAATATACAGCCATTATTTCGGCTCAGTATTGTGTATATTTTAACAGCAGAAACAAGCCGCCACGTTTGCGTTTTGTGGGGCTCGATTCTGCTTGGGGGAAGTATTCGATTGTTACGCTGCTGCCCATTGTGGGGCAACGTGGTGGCTGTGTGGCGAAGGTTAATCCTTAATCACAATCGGCATCAGACCATTGGGGGTGGGAACGAAAAGTTCTACGTTTTTGAAACGCTCCATGTATTTTTCCGTAAGTTCAGGAGAAAGGTCTGCAAAGTCCTCATCGCCCAATCCGCAGATGAAAAACGTACCTTTAATTACATCGGAGGTTTCCGGGAGCATTCTGTTCCATTCGGTGTCGGTTTTCAGCTTTGCCTCATCATCGCAGACGATTGCAACGGGTTCTTCCCAAGGGTAAATTGCCTGAATATATCCGCCGACCGTTTTCTGCAAAACTTCCAGCTTATTTTCAATTTCAGCCTCTCTCGGCTTTTTGCCTGGTTCAACAATTATTACGTGCATTGTTTTTTCCTTTCTGAGCCGTCCATCGGGGCGGTGGGTTCCGCCCCTCGGCTCGTTGGTTTAGTTCAGGTGGATTCGGATTGCAGGAATTTCCTCGGGTTCACCCCAAAGGTTCGGTCTTGTTACCGTGCAAAGCTCTCCGAGTGTGCATCCCTGTTTTGAAAGTTTGTGAAGGTTCTCCATGAGGGCTGTGCTTCTTTCGCTTACCGCAATGGTCTCAACCCCTGCCTCTCTCATGGTTTCAACGAAGTCCTTCATGTCGGTTGTCCAGGGAAGTTCGTTGCATTCAAACTCGCTGCAGTCGTGGTCGAGGTTGAAATCATAGGTGCAGAATGCCTCGTATCTGCCTCTGCTCATCTCCGTCCAGTTGGTCGAGGCCGTTTTTCTCAGTTCCTCAAAGTAGATTTTTACCTGTTCGTTCATCGTGTTTTCCTCCGTTTTTCGTGGTTTTCGCTTGGTTTCCCTTGCGTTGTGTACATATTACCGCATAGTTGGGAGATAGTCAACGCCATTTGCGATAATAAATGTTACAAACATATCGGCAGTAAAATCGGAGGTGATTGTGTAATATATGATGCCAACACAAAGCCGCCCTGTCGGCTCGTGTGGGGCTTAGTTACGGTGGGGATAACTTTGCGGAGGAATCCCTGAATGCCCACACAGCCAAACGTGGCGGCTTCTGTGCGATTATTCTGCCTGGTGGCTGTGAATGATGCTGATGATTTTTTCCTGTTCTTCCTTGGAAATTCCGATGCTTTCAAGTGCCTGTCGGGTTCCGCAGTCGGGACAAATCAGCGTTGTTCCATCCGTTCTGGAAAGGGCAGGTCTTTCGCTGTATTCCTTTCCGCACAAGGGGCAGGTTCTGATTTCATGGTTATCAGTTTTCATGGCTTGTTCCTTTCTTGCTGATTTCGTATGCGACATCAAGATATCTGAAATCGAACCCAAAAACCGCATATCCGAATCGGCAGGTGTTGATGTATGCCTGGGAAGGTACCCCAAGTTTTCTGTCCTCGTGCATGATGTACACAAAGGCATTGACCTTTCGCTTCGTTCCATCAAGCTGGAGCTTCATCTCGGTCTTGTAGTAGAAATTCGGATAACCCTCGTAGGCATCCAGGCTCTTTTCGTTTCGCTCGGAAACCTCCCAGACTGCAACCGGAACAACCCCGCCTTTTTTCTTTTCTATGGTAAGGTAGGAGCCTGTTTTGCTGCCCTTGTAAAGGAGCTGATAATCTTTGATCACACTTGTGCCGACCACCCTGGCTCCTGGGCATCGGTATCGCATCTGCTGAACGTTAAGGTTCGAGCCGTAGGCAATGTAGTATTTTTTCATCTGAATCTTCCTTTCCGAAGGGAATGTCCTTCTACCACCTTATGCCACCCGTAGGTGGCTTGGTGGCTGGCTCAGTCCTCAATCAATTCTGCATATCCGTTGTCCCAGATTTTCAAATCCGTATCGGTGTTGCTGTTCGGAAAGTGGATGCTGTAGGTTAAGGATTCGAGGTGGTATTTTCTGCTGCAAATGTCAATCGTTTCTTCAATGAGGCTGTCCCTCAGTTCGGTAAGTTCTCCGTTGCGAAGTCTTAACCTTGCTCCTTGGTTTCTGAGTTCCTTAAGGTATTCGTGGCTGTTCATTTTTCAGGCTCCTTTTCGTTGTTTTCGGCTTGCTTTCGCTTCCGTTGTGTAGTATATTACCGCATCTGAGCCGAATAGTCAACGCTGTTTGCGATAATAAATGTAACAAACATAAAAGGAATAATGCCGTAGGTATTGTACAGTATATGCCTTTCAAAATCAGGGCAATTTCGGGGGCTGTGTGGGCTTGTTTTTCGGTGGGGATAACTTTGCGGAGGAATCCCTGCCGCCCCTTACGGGGCAACGTGGCGGGCGTGATGCCCGTCAGTTGCTTTTCCTTTGCCTTATCTCCAGGCTGCATTTCCCTCAAGGTTCTTAGTGAGGAAATTTCTGCAGGTTTCGAATTCTTCTCCAACCATGCCCAGTCGAATCAGCCATGTTCTCATTGCGAACTTGGGGTTCTCGGTCTGCTGTGGCTTGGGGCTTGCTGTTTGGTGATGATGTGTTGAATGACAACGGTTTCTGAAGTCTGTCCCTGTCGCCAAAGGCGGGCATTTGTCTGCTGATACAGTTCAAGGCTCCATGTCAATCCATACCACACCATGAAGTTTCCGCCTGCCTGTAAGTTCAAGCCGTGTCCTGCCGATGCAGGGTGAATCAGTGCAAGTGTATGAGAGGGTTCAAAGTTAAACGGAGCCTTGAATTTCTTTTCCGCAAAAATAGGATCAGTCGAGCAGAGCTGCTTTACCACCGAGGTATTCAGTCTCATTCCTTCCTGTAATTCGGCAGCAATAATCATACGCTTTCCTTTAAGTTCCGCCATTTCAGGCTTTACATTTCGCTTGCAGTTTACCGTCAGAGCATCGGCGGAAATATTACCGCTGTAACTGCCGAGAACCTTGTAGATAACATTCCAGAATGTACTCTTGCCGTTACGTCCATCGCCATAGGCAATAATCATTGCTTCCATATACACCTTGCCGACAATACAGAGTCCGCAAATCATCTGAACGTATTCAATCAATTCATTGTCACCACAGAAGAATACTTGCAGTGAGTCCTCCCACAGCTGTTTGCCCTCAGTGTTCGGCACAACAGCGGTCACTTTGGTCATAAGGTCAGCGGGATCAGTAGGTTTCCAGCCTTCCAGTCCGTCAGGGAGATAGTAAGTTCCACCCGGAGTATTGAGGAGCATAGGATTGCTGTCGAGAGCTTCGGGGTTATGCAGAACCATAGGCTTTGCTGAATCAAGAGCATTGTTCATACTGCGGATATGGCGATACTTCATGACAAATTCTCTGTATTTCTTTGCGAATTCGTAATTTCTGTATTCCTCAGCCTGTTCGGGTTCAAGACTTTCTTTGAATTTCTTACCGCCCTGAATGGCATCAACTCTTGAAACTCCCATGCTTTCCAGTTTCACAAGGCTTGCCTCCATCTTCTGTTCCGCATAGGCAAGCTGTACGTCGGTGTGTTCAATCATTGCCATAAGGACAGCCTGCTCCGATTCCTCCCAGTAAGTGCCGTTGTAGCGGAGATAGTCGGTGGCAACTGTAAATGCAACTTCATCAGAAAAGCACTCAACGAAAGTACGAGCCTGTCCTACATCAGAATAGTCATCGGGAATCAAGGGCTGACTGCTGCCGTACTGTTCAGGTGAGATATATCCTTCCTGAGAGGTTACTTTCTTTCCGAACTTCAAGGCACTATGCCATATAGTCTCAAGCTCATCATCCGGGAGCGGAGGTTCACATTCAGCAGCCTTTTCAAGAAACTTCTGATAGGCTTCATCCGTCACACCATAACGCTTGAGGAGTTTTCCTGCCATACGGGACATGGTGCTGTTACGCTGTCCCTGCGGAATACTGCGATTTGTTTTCATCAGCGTCAGCCAGTCCTCAATGGTTAAGCTGCCTTCATGCCAGAATACATCACAGGGACAGCCGAAGAGAAAACGTGAGGCATCCAGAGCGTTGCTGTCAAAAAATCCCATTTCCTGATAGATTTTTGATTTGATAGCTTTGTGCGATGCTGCATTATTGCAGGGTGCTGTCGGGAAGAATACATGAAAACGTGGACGGGCGGATTTATCTCCTTTTTGGAGCATATGATGTCGGCTGTATGTAACCGCAAATGCCACATCTCCCAAACTGTCCGCCAGGATTTCAGGAGTAATCCATTCATCAGGATTTTCACTATGGTCATTGTCACAGTCCATCGGAACAACATCAGATACCATGAAGTTTGCATCATTGCGATAATTGTTCTTATACTGAGCACATACATGGTCAGAGGTAACAGATTTCTTGAGGTCGCCTTCACAGGTAATCACTCTCTGATTCGGATACAGCGTATTCTTGGCGTTGCCTGTGCAGTCTGCTGTATAGATTGTAAATTTCATTGCTTTTCCTCCATTTCTTCCGTAAAGTAACGAATTTTCATATACTTTCGCTTGGCACGATTGATTTCCGCCTGCATACCCTTGGAGATAACATCACCGAACACCCAAAGTTCAGCACACTTACTCATCAAAACAAAGTTCATGAAGAGTGCAGTTTCTCTTTCTTCGGTAATGGTATCATCCATGAACTGCGTGAAGTAGATATGCGGTGTAATCGGAAGGTAATGCTGGTCAACAGCAAAGCGGCTGTATTTCTGAGCTTTTTCAATGTTTTGATTGGTGTCACCTCTGTAAGGGGAACAGATGTAGACAATCGGACGGAAGGCAGCAGCCTTTCGAGCTGCCTTTTCTTCCTCTTCCACTCTTGTAAACGCCTCATATTCTGTCGGGCTGTAATAACCTTCACTGTTATACTTATTTGCCATTTTCCAGTTCCTCCTTACAGGTATCACACATCATATGTTCCGAGTAAATACAGCCGTCAGAAATCAGGGTGTTCAGGTCAATAGACACAGGCTTACCGCAGTTCGGGCAAACGGAATACACCTTTTTCAGCGGAATAAGTTTGTTACCAACACGCTGATAGTAGAAGTGCTTGTCCACGCACATTTCATTTGCCTGCTGACGATACACCTCAAGCAGTCCGAGTTCTGTAGCCATTTTCAAGTTTTCACATTCAGGCACATCCGCAAATGCCGCATTTACAGCAAGTTTGATGTTCTTAATGTCAAACTGCATTGCCTTCTTGATAGCCATTCCAATCATATAGTTCATTGCAATAAATCTTCTCATAGTTATACCTCTCAATCTTTTTTATAATATTCGCATTCGTATCCATCAGCACGGAGAATCAGTCCTTTTGCCCATGCAGGTGTTCTGCCCATCTGTTCACATACAGCAGGAAGGGACATATTTCTCGGTGCTTCGATAATCATTTCATCATGCACATGAGCCACGATAAAGCAGTGGGATAATGTTTGCATGGAAAACATCAGGAGGTCTCTTGCAATTCCCTGAACAATGTTCTCAACAAACTTAGGACCGTAGCTTTCAAGTCTGTCCCATTTCTTTTTGTCATTGACACCCATGTAGGTGACTGACTCGCCGCCGAATTTATTCTCACCGATTCGTGGTTTTACATAGGCAAGACGTCTGCCGGAAGGAAGCGTAATAAACAGGAATCCTGATTCATAGGAAAATGTCAATCCATGCGTTTCGGCTGTCGTCTTATTTTTGATAACCTTTTTTACTGCTCTGTCTACCGCCCACCATAATTCCGTTATTTTCGGTGAAGCCTCACGCCAATCATCCACGATGTTTTTCAGTTCATCATCAGAAAGTCCCATTTCATCTGCACCGAAGGCTTTCATAGCACCGACTGATCCGCCGTAGCCACAGGCGAGTTCGGCAACCTTGCCTTTTTGTCTCAGATGTCCATTGATACCATGCTTCACAACAGGAACTCCGAACATTTTTGATGCTGATGCACAATATATGTCCTCACCATTTGCAAAAGCATTCATTCTCCATTCTTCACCCGCAAGCCATGCGATTACTCTTGCTTCGATAGCCGAGAAGTCCGTAACAATAAATTTCATGCCGAGACGGGGAACGAAAGCAGTACGGATAAGCTGTGATAGTGTATCAGGAACATCATCATAGAGCATTTCAACTTCATCGTAGTAACCATGTTTTACGATTTCACGGGCATCGGTAAGGTCAGGGATATGGTTCTGCGGAAGGTTCTGGAGCTGTATATTACGCCCAGCCCAGCGACCTGTTCGGGATGCACCATAAAAGCTGAACATTCCTCTTGCACGGTTATCGGAGCAGGATGTGTTCTGCATAGCGGTGTATTTTTTTACGGATGACTTTGATATCTGTAATCTCATTTCAAGCACCGACCTTACAGGTTCTTTGGCTGTTTTCAGAAGCTCCTTCACCTGTGCTTTGCCGAGAGAATCCGACTGGTAGCCCTGCTGTTCTAACCAATCAAGCAATTGGTACACAGAGTTCGGGTTCTCAATACCTGTCAGCTTTTGCATATCAGATGTCAGTTTGGCTTTTGCCTGTGCATCCAGAACAACAGCAGCCTCCACCAACTCCATATCGACTGCAATCCCTCTGTCATTGATTTCCTGATCAAGATAAAATTCCTGCCATATGGAATCAGCTACAGGAAAACGGGACAGCTTTCGGTCAATCTCCATTTCCGCCTCAACATCACGTTTGTTGTATGCTTTGAAGATTTCCCACTTATCAGGAAAGTCAGCAGGGTTGTGAAACTGCGGCACACCGTCAATCGTATCGTAAGGAGTACAAAAAAACTTGATGAGCGCTTTGCCCTCTGTCATTTTCTGTTGTTCAATTCCCAGTACAGCACCAACCTCCGCAAGTGATGAAGGGAGTGCAAGTGTTCTGCCGTGAATCATGGTACATTGCCATCCTGCAGGATTCAGGTAATCACTAACAGTATCTTCATTTATGCTGTAACTCTCAAAATACTGCGGATAATGGTCACGCAGATAACGTGAAAGGCATATCCTTTCAAAGTTTACATTAAAGGCTCGTTTGACAATACTTTCATCAGCCAAGCAGAGAAGTATATCATCAGGGATTGTTTCACCACAGGCGGTATCTATTATCTGAACCTCTCCGCCATCCACCGAATATGCAAACAGCAATATATCAAAATGCGGCGAGTCGGCATATGCATACACACCACATTTCATGATGTCTTTATCACTTTTCGTTTCAATATCCAAGGTAATGTTTTTCATGTTTTCTCATCCTTTATCCCACCCAGCATTTCTGCCAAACGCCCGCCCGTCTGTCTTAGTGATTAGTCGAGGAAATCATCGTCCTCATCTGCAAAATCATCCTCTGCACGGCTGTGTCCACCAAGAGGCTCACCGTCACGGAGTTTCTGTACGTTCTGAAGACCACAGGCGATACCTTTAGCTGTATTGGTCTTGAAAGCATAGAATGTGATGGATGCTCTGCCGTAGATACCGCTGTATACCTCGCTGTGAGTGAGGATTTCCTGACGGTCAGCATCTACGATACCGGGAGCGATGATGGAGTTTGCGTTTACAAAATAACTGTTTGCATAGGCTTCGTCATCCGGGCGGTCAATGTCTCCATCTCTAAGAGGTGTCTTGAGGGAAGAAAGCGGAGGAACAGTCTTGCCGTTACCGAGCTTACCTTTGCCTTCTTCATATGCAGCCTGAATTGCATCACGGATTTTCTTGAGTGTCTTGGTATCAGACTTCGGAATGATGAGGGAAACGCTGTACTTCGGCTTGCTGTTTTCATCCATTGCCTTAGGTTCCCAGAGATTTGCGTAGCTGAATCTGCATTCACCAGTCACTACCTTTGTAGGGTTCATCTTCTTGTTTGCCATAATTTAGTCCTCCTTAAAATCTTCTTTAGCATCATTGCTCCATGCCTTTCGCTTATCAGACATTGGAACGAGTGTCGGTTTGCCCTTTGGCTTACGGACAAGTCCGCCGAGAATACTTTCAAATTTCTCTTTGCCGCCGAGCATTTTTGTCATTGCGGTAATACCGAGAACTTCGGGTTCACTGTAAGGATTCATTCCCGCAGCCTTAACTGCTTCTGCAACCTTGGTTTCATCGGTGTACTTACGATTGGATTTGCCTTCCACAACCTTGAAGCCTGTCCATTGTTTGCCTGCAAGTGCCTGATTGAGTGCGAAATCCTTCACGTCGGCTGCCCAAGAAACGAGTGCGTCAGCCCTTTCCAGAATCATCTCAATTTCGGCATCCTCCAGCATATCGGGAGGTGCAAAGTCATACTGTGCAATTGCCAGATTGTATTCGGCTCTCTTGCGGCAGTTGGCTTTTACCTTACAGAAACGACAATGTTCTCCTGCGGAGAATTCACCTTCGCCCTTAGCAGCAAGTTCAGCCTTGGGTTTCAGTTCATTTGATGCCCAGTCAAGTAATTGACTGACAGTCAAGGTGAATTCGCTTACATTTGACATTCTCGGTTGGAAAATCACCATTTTGATTTCACTGATGTCATAGAGAACATCGAAGAGTTCATATGCTCCCAGGGCATACAGCATCATCTGCGGATTGTTTTCTGCACTGACTTCCACACCTTTTCCATGCTTGTAATCGCAGATTGTCATAGTGCCATCAGCCACGATGATACAGTCACCGGTTCCGAAGCCGTCAGATACATACTTACTGAAATCGAGTCTCTGTTCCACCAGAACCACAGGTGATGTGTACTTTGCCATCTGTTCTGCAATGTACTGAGCGTAGCTTTCAGAGCATTCTTCCATCTCCTGGTCATAGAAATCAAGAAATTCTCTCGGATCAGGTGTGTCAATGCCAAGCAGTTTATCGACCTTGTACTCGCAGAGTTCATGAGCACAGGTGCCTTCACGTGCATAGTCAGATGTAGTGTCGGGAACCGCTGCGTTCAGTTGTGCAGACGGTGGGCAGGCAAGCCAACGATGGCTTGCGGAAGCTGAAAGCACAGCGTGTGCTCTTGTATCATGTGCCAATAGCCTCAGCCTCCTTCATAAGTGCAGGAAGATCCTCGTCCTGAATTTCGGAGAAACGCTCTGCACCGTGTGACTGCAGAAGTTCCTTTACCTCAGCGGAGAGTCCCTGTTTCATAAGTTCAGCGAGCTTCGCCTTTACTGTCGGACGGTCAATTGTCGGTGCAGGAGCAGGCTGCTGTTCTGTCTGAGGAGCATCCTTTTCAGGATTGTAGATTTCCTCGTATTCTTCCACCTTGCCGATTTCGTTTGCGGTAAGTGCCTGTGCGAGTGCCTCAAGGCTGTCACCAAGACTGCGGACATCGGAAATGACATCCAGCAAAAGTTTAATTTGACTCATGCTTTTTTACCTCTCTTTCCATATTTCTTGCAAGTCGTTCTGCCACCACACTAATCGTGTAGAGAAGTGCGATGAGCTCTTTTTGCTTGTCCATAGGTTTCATCACCACCCTTCACTATACATAGGACACTTATTTGCGTTTTGAGTACCAAAATCAGAAAAAATTTTTCAGTTTTTTTCTGAGGTCATCAAAAAGGGCTTTTTTTCGCTTGTTTACGCCCTTCTGTGAAAGACCGACTTCTTCAGCAATTTCTCGTTCTGACGCTCCGTTACTGAACATCCTAAGAATTGTCTGGTCTTCGTCACAGAGTTCTCCGACTCTTTCCCACAGTGCTTTATACAGTTCAGCCTCTTCGAGAACGGCATCAGGGGTAGCATCTTCACTTTCCAAATTGAATCCACCGTTTTCTTCAAACACTTCAAGTGAAAGTCTGGTGTTCTCATTGCGATGTTCGCAGGATGCACAGTTACCTTTACAGCGTACAAGTATTCCTTTTTCGTTTGATACCCAGCATCTGTCCTCTCTTTCAAGAGCCTTTTCTTCAGCCCAGACAGAACGCATATATTCCTCATAAACTTCCTTACTTTCAACCTCTGAGAAGTAAACTTCGGTTATGATGCCATTACGAATAATCTTCTTAATCATATTGGCTGTGATTCTGACAAGCTCACCATTTACATAGTCATAGATTTCATTGTTTGTCACATATTCCTTTGTCATTTCAATTGGCAGATAGTACATAAAAAATTCCTCCGTTTTTGTGTGAACGGAGGAATCCGGGCTGCAAAAGGGCATAACAAAGTAGACCGCACCCAGAATGGATTTCTCCGTTCTGATATGCAGCCACCAGCTTGAATGGCAGCCGTTATATTTACTTGTAATCATCACACACTTTCAAGCCACCATTGATCAGTTGGTGAAGTGTATGTTGATAGGCAGTTTTACGTCTTGCTTGGGACAGAACTCTTCATCTATCTATATCAGAAGTCATCTAAGCAAAATCGACACTTTCAAAGATATAATGGAAAGCAATTTTGATTTTGACGAATAAAAAAAGACGGCAGGTATGGTTCATCACATTGGATGAAACCCACACTGCCGTCTTGCGTTCTGGTGGAAATTATGCTTTTTGTTCTTCTATTTTGAATTTGCCGTTTGGCGTAATCGAAATAATCGTTACTGTTTCCTTTCGCTTAATGACTATTTTTTTCTGATTATCATCAAGCACACACACCAATTTACCCTTCGAGTCTCTTACAGCTCTCAAAATATCACCCTTTCACATTGATTTTATTCACTGTTTAACCTATAAGTTCAACTTTTGGATAAAAAATATAGTGCTAACCGCACTTAGTGATTGAACTTATAGGTTCAACTATAATTCTATTATACACCTGAAAATACGTTCTGTCAATACCAAATTGCACTTTTTATAATTTTTTTCTAAAAACTATTGCTTTTAGGTTCAACTTGTGTTATAATAGGTTCAGCAAATAAATTATTTTATACTTATGAGGTGATAAAAATGACATTAGGCGAGTTTATTCAAAATAGAAGAAAGGCTATAAACCTTAGTCGTAATATGCTTGCCACTCGTGCGGGTATAAGCCACACGGAAGTTCACAGAATCGAAGTAGGTGAAAGGCTTCAACCATCACTTAAAGTATTAACTGCACTTGCAGGCGTACTGGAAGTTGCTCCTGAAGAACTCATGAAATTTGCTGGGTATGTTCCATCAGATGATACACCTACAATTGACAGAGTTTTTCCAGGTCTTAAAACTGATAAACAGAAAGAAACTGTCGGTAAAATTGTTGACGGTCTTTCAAGAAATTCAGACCTTGCAGATGAGGATTTAGATGATTTGTACCGACAGGTGGAGATGTTCATAGACTATGCAAGAAAGAAAAAGGATTCCGAATAAACCGAGATTTGATTATGCAGCGAAAAAAGCATATGATTTGCTTTTTGAACTGGGATACAACACATTTCCAATTTCAGCTGACCAAGTTTTGAAAGACTTATCTGGATTTATTGTATGTTTACCCTGGACAGAAGCTCGTGAAATATTGAATTCCGACGATCCACTTCATTTACGCAAAACAAAAGCCGATGCACGTTCTATTAAACGGCGTGATTGCGATTCATATTTCATTGTATATGACGATTGTTCGGGTTCACCAGAGAGAATAAACTGGACAATTCTTCATGAAATAGGACACATTTTGCTTGGTCATCTTGATGACTTCGATGTTACTTCTCTTGACAGGGGTGGGTTAACCAAAAGTGCATATGGCGTTTTAGAAGTAGAAACGAACTGGTTTGTTGCTGAATTTCTTATGCCTACTCCTATAGTTAGAATGATGGGTGATCTTACTATTGAAGAAATATCCCTGCTTTTTGGTGTATCAGATGAAGCCGCAAAAAAGAAGCATAAACGAGCATATGAACAGGGATACATAGTGTCTGAATATGATGAATTGTTGCTTCGCCATTTTTATCGTTTTATGGCTAAAGATTTACTTGATACCGTATACCGTAGAATCCATACGATTTTTGGACATTATCTTTCAGTCAGAGGAAATATTGATTTGCGTCGGTGCAAATCGTGTAATTCATATATTACAGATACAAAGGCTAAATATTGCTACCATTGCGGAAAAGAAAATGAAGAAGAACCTATTATATATCCTTTTTGGAGATATGAATCACTTACGCCAGACAAAATGGGTTATTCACATCCATATATACCCAGTAAAACTGATTCGGATAAAACTAAGATAAACAAAAGCAAAGTTGGTTTTTGTCCTGTTTGCTTAAATCAAGAATTAGACGAGGATTCTGAGTTTTGTTCCATATGTGGTTCCTCTATTCATAACAAATGTACAGCTGAAGATATTGAGCTTCCTCTTGATACCTCTTTTTGTCCTTCATGCGGAGCACCTTCGACTATTAACGCTGCATATGATACAATGGAAAAACGTCTTTACAGAGTTGAAAACTGGATAACACCACAAATGGAGGATTATATCCAATATGAACATTGGTTATATATGAAAATGAAGATTGCTAATAGCCCTGCTTTTCTCGGCTCAGCAGTTATCCCTGCGTTGTTTTATACAAATGCCTTTTTTGATGATGATGATAATGTTGTAATTTTCACTGATACACGAAGTGCTGCTTATGAGATTATGAAGAACGAAGATAAAATAATAAGAATCATAGAGCGATATGATAAAATCGAACCCGATAAAATCATCATCAAGCTAATAAATGTAGAATAAGTTTTGATTTCGGAGGTGCTTTTACATGATATATTCAGACGGTGTGCCTATGGACGAAAATGATAGAGTACAATACTGTCCACGGTGTCAAAATCAGGAATTAGATTATGATTCGGAATTTTGCCAGATTTGCGGATTGAGTTTATATAATACCTGTATTGGTGATTGGCAGAGTAATACTCCTGAGCATAGGAATAAAAGTAATGCCCGCTATTGCAAAGTATGTGGTTCGCCAACAATATACTTTAAGCAGGATATTTTGAAACCTTTCTCAGAAGTTATAAAAAATGGAATAGTTACACCCCCAGTTCTTCCTGAGCCTGACACAACCTATGATAGATATATTGAAATGTCAATAGTTACTGGAGATGCACTTATGACTGCGGAAGATATGCAAGAGTTTTCTGATTTTCTTGATGAAGATGCACAGATTCCATTTTAAGCAATTATACTTAAAAATATATCTTATTCAACGTAGAATATATATGGCTGATCTACGTACTATTGGTTTTGAAAACTATCGCTCCATCAAGAAAATGAGCAGAAAAGAAATCTATATAGTAAGTTATTTGACTTGCTTTTTCCCAGTTTTTATGGTATACTATAATAGGTATTTTATGCTTGATAGATATATTCAAAAGCGAGTTGTTTAAGTGAATTAGTGCAGGAGGCTATTATAATAAATTATGAGCGTGAAATTTATAGATTTGTTTGCAGGTATGGGTGGAATTAGACTTGGATTTGAACAAGCATTCCGAGAAAATGGATTTGAAACCGAATGCGTTTTAACTTCTGAAATAAAACCATACGCAATACAAGCTCTTAAGGAAAATTTTAATCAAGAGAATCTTGTTGGGGATATTTGCAAAGTTGACGCTAAAGATATTCCTGATTTCGATATTCTTTTAGCTGGATTCCCATGTCAAGCATTTAGTGCTGCTGGTAAAGGTTTAGGATTTTTGGACACGAGAGGGACTTTGTTTTTTGAGGTCGAAAGAATTTTGAAAGAAAAGAAACCATATGGGTTCATCCTTGAAAATGTTGAAGGTCTCGTTTTACATGACAGGGAAAACAAGAATGATAAAATTGGAAGAACACTAAAAACAATTCTTGGAGCGCTTACTAATTTAGGCTATAAGATTGAGTGGCGTTTACTTGAATGTCAGGAGTTTGGCGTTCCTCAATTAAGAAAAAGAATCTTTATCGTTGGCACAAAAGACCAATGTATTGATATGAACAACTTTGAAAAGAAGCATAAAGTCGTAGCTGATATCCTTGAGCATAGTAAGCCGCTTGTGGATTCTCATTTTACAAGATGCCTTCTTAAGCATTATAGAACTGAAGAATTGCATGGAAAAGCAATCAAGGACAAAAGAGGTGGAGAGAATAATATCCATAGTTGGGATATAGGCCTTAAGGGTGAAATATCTATCGAACAAAAGATATTGATTGAAAAGCTATTCAAAGAAAGAAGAAAAAAGCATTGGGCCGAAGAAATAGGAATCAAATGGATGGATGGTATGCCGTTAACGTTGGAACAAATATCAACATTCCACCAGTCTGATGATTTACAATTATTATTAGATGACTTGGTTGATAAAGGATACTTAGTCAAAGAGCATCCGAAAGGTGTTGTTGAAGTTACAATGGAAGATGGTAATACAAAGACAGAAAGGCAACAGGATAAAACTAAACCGATCGGATATAATATTGTATCTGGAAAACTGAGCTTTGAATTTACCAAAATTCTTGATTCTAACGATATTGCTCCAACGCTTGTTGCAGCAGATGTATCTCATATAGCAGTCATTGATGGAGAAGGTATAAGAAAATTGACATTAAGAGAGGGTCTCAGAATGTTTGGGTATCCCGAAAGCTATAATTTATCGATGTTTGACGACAGTGGAACTGGTTTAGCCAAAGCATTTGATTTGTTAGGAAATACTGTAGTTGTCCCAGTTGTTAAAGCGGTTGCTGAAAAGCTATGCGATGCATATAAAAATAGAAAAGAATGAAATAAAAAAGCGAGGATACTTGATGATGAAGATAATGTAACCGAAGAATATAGAAATGATCTCGCAAATAATTCTCTTGTAGCTGTTCCTGAAGAATTGAAAATAATTGAAGCAGGTATTCATAAACTTGTACAGGGTGTATTTGACGAGAGCGTGTTGAAGGATATGGTATCAGATGGACATGAAACCAAGGTAAAAGATAATTCGCTTAACGATAATTTCTATAAAAAGGAATTCCAAGAATTATGGAAAGCTATTAATCATAAATACGTATATACTGTTGATTTTGACAAGGACACAGACTATTCCTTTATAGCATCCGGCGATACAATAGTTTTTGCCTTTAAGTCAAATGAAGATGTGCCGGCAGCCACAGTTATAGTGGCAAAGAAATACCAAGAAACAGACGTAAAAATTTCTCGAAAAAATTTCTAAAAAACGCTTGACAAACACGCAAATTAGTGGTATAATATAATTGTGGTAGAAAGCCTACCATCTTGTTTTCCCATGACAAGACAACAAATGAACGATAGAAAGGAATAAACCAATGTCTTTAAGAAACAAATTGATGATTTCGGTAATGGCGGTTGTAATAGGAATGGCAACTGTCTCATGTAAAACAGTGCCAAAGGCACAACATATAAACACAAGGAGTGATAGCCAATGCACCACAACTACGACGAGCGAGACAACGACAACCACTACCACGGCAACGACGGAATTGAGGACGACGACTACAGAGACAACGACGACGAGTACATCGACTGAAACAGAAGTTGCCACGATTCCAGATGTAGCGATTGAAACAGAGGTAGTAGAGACAACGTGTGGTGGAGACATCTGCCCCACAGAGCCTTTAAGCGGATATTGGGATATGACTTATTACAGTGCCACCGCCCTCGGTCATACTACTCCGCCATGTGGCGCGGGTGGCAATCAGCTCGCCGAGGGTTATTCCGTAGCTTGTGATTCACTTCCGTTTGGAACGCTGATATATCTTGATTCTGATTATATTAGCGGCACATTCCGGGTGGATGATTGCGGAACAGGCAGTATGAATACAATAGATGTTTATTATTGGGACAACGCAAACGTCCCCTATGATTTTGCACAGGCTGGCAGAGTTCCAGTCACAATTACAATTATAGAGTAAAGGAGAGAACATGATCTATGACAGCAGCTAATTGGAGAGAACGCTATACAGCAAGTGTTCTTAAATCGTATTTTGAATATATGAAGAAGAAGGAAGAAGCGCCTGTGAGAACAAGACAGCTCACAAAGGAAGAAATTGAAAAGATTTTTGGAGACAACCCAGAATACGGAAAGGAGATTGAAATATGAGAAGAATAGCAAAAAAGATAGTAGTTGACACGATACCCAAAGTTAAAGATTTTGTGCAGCAAACGGCTAAGTTCCTGTACGAAGTAGACGTAAGTAGTGGCAATCATACGGTTGACGGCAAGAGCCTGATGGGACTTCTGAGCCTTGATTTGAGCAAGCCAGTAGCGGTTAGCTACGCAGAAGATGATGCAGGGCTTGCAGATATTTTTCTAAGCAAGTATTTTGTGAAAGGTGGTAGAGGATGAGAATAAATTATATCTCAGATGCATGGGTAAGGATTAAAAACCATTGCAGAACAACAGTCAATAAGGTGTTTACCGAGAATAAGCCAAGTGACGAGTTTAAACGCAATCTTCTGATTTCTGAACACAGTCCCATAAGACTGCTTGAAATTGATTGGTCATGGCTTAACATTCCATATTGGGTTTCTACTGAGTGGTCAAGGCATAAATTTGAGAAGTTTATCACAAGTCAGCGTGACGATCGCATGATAGATGATACTCCACGAGGCAAGAAACCACAGGATGCGCCTGTGAATTATGATGGCTACGCTAATGCGCAGAATACAATAGACGCTTGGCGCAAAAGGCTTTGTTATCAAGCTACTCCCGAAGCACGAAAATTAGCAGAGGATTTTAAGGTTGAGCTTCACCAGTATGAGCCTGAGTGGTCTGATATACTTGTTCCAAACTGTGTGTACCGTTGTGGTTGCCCTGAGTTTGCAATGTGTAAGGAACGTTTTTTCGCAAGATTCTGTAAGTATTGCGAAGAAAATCAGATTAACATAAAGAACATAAAAGAGAGATACGCCGCTTACAATGATTTCTTTAACTACGAGAGAGAGGCGAATCATGAGTAAACCGTTGCTTTTATGTTTAATAGCCAAGTCAGGAAGTGGCAAGTCTACCATTGCCAATCGCCTTGAACGCAAATACAATTACAAACAGGCAAAATCATACACCACTCGCCCCATCCGTGAAGAAGATGAGGGAGACATTAACACTCATACATTCATCACAAGAGAGCAGATTGTAGACTACAAAGACGATATTGTAGTCTACAATGAATATAATGGTAATGCTTATTTTGTTACTCGTAAAATGCTTGAAGGATGTCAGATATATGTGGTGGACAAAGAAGGTCTTATCCAACTCTACAAAAACTACCATGACAAAGATATTTTAGCAATTTACATTGACTGTGATAGTTCGATCGCAGCAAAGAGAATGGCGGAACGTGGTGACACCGATGAACAGATAATGCAACGCTTGCAGTATGACGAAAAGGCGTTTGCCGACTGTCAGGAACTCTGTGACTTTGTTATTCCAAATGAGGTGCAAAACGGCGTTAATGATATTGTGGATTGGATTGATGGATTGTATAGGTTTTACAGGGTGAGAGGTAAAGAATGAATATTCTGTATGTAGATGATCGACACGAAAGCTCTGAACTTATCGAGTGGCTCGACAAAACAGATGTCGAGTACGAAATCCGGCACAAGTGCGAGGCAGAGGGCAAACGTCTGCCGTTGTTGGTGCTTGATGGTAAGGAGCTTAACTATAAAAAGGCAAAAAGATATTTGAAAGAAAGGGTGATAGAATGATAACATTGTACAGTACATACTGCCCGAAGTGCAAGATTCTGGAGAAAAAATTGGACAACGCTAAGATTAAATATATAATCTGCGATGACAAGGAACTTATGATGCAAAAAGGTTTTGACTTTATGCCTGTATTAGACGTAGACGGACAGGTTATGAACTTCGGTGAAGCAGTTAAGTGGGTAAATGAAAGGGGTTAAACAATGAAGATAGACATCAATTTAGACAACGATTTTGAAAAACAGGTTAATAAACTGAAAGAGAAGTATGGCGAGGAAATAACTCGTATAAATGGCTTCTCTGATGAACAGCTTGATTACACTTGTTTTATCGATAACTTTGTTGATAGCGAAACCGTATCTCAGGCAACAATAGACGAGAGTGCAAATATATCAACAGGCACGAAAGACGTAAGAAATCTATTGGACGAAATGAGTAAACCACACTCAAAGCTCCTTTCTCTTAATAAAATCTATTATGAAATCAAGAAGGCTTATGGCAAAAAGACTGCAAACAAATGGTTGGAAGATGAATGGTCTGGTGCAATATATACTCACGACGCACCATCAGCATCTTTCTACTCCTACTGTTATGCTTATGAGCTAAAAGGACTTGCAGAAAAAGGATTATATTTTCTCCCAAAATCAAATACTGAGCCACCAAAACACCTTACTACATTTATGGCTCATTTAAGAGAATTTATTGTTTGGGTATCTAACAGAACTGCTGGTGCTTGCGCTTTGCCAAGTTTCTTCATTTATACATGGTATTTTTGGAATAAAGACGTACAGGCTGGGTATTATCTTGTAGATCCAGAATATTATAGAAAGCAGATGTTTCAACAGTTTATTTTTGAGGTCAATCAGATACATGGTAGAATTGTTCAAAGCCCATACACTAATCTTATCATAATGGACAGAAACTATATTTCAGAGATATTTGGTGACAGAGAGTTTCCTGACGGAACATTTGTCATAGACCACATAGAAGATATTATAGAACATCAGAAAGTGTTTATGGAGACTGAAGCAGAGATAAGGAAAGAAGTATTCCACACTTTCCCTGTGTATACTTATTCTCTCTTATTTCAGAACGGTAAATTTGTTGACGAAGAATTTGCTCGTTGGTGTAATAAGCAGAATCTCAATTGGTACGATAGCAACTTCTATGTAGGAGATAGTGTTACAAATCTCGCATCTTGCTGTCGGATGTTGAACGATGTGTCTAAGCAAAAACAGTTTCAGTCAAGCATAGGCGGTTCTCTTGTCGAAATTGGCTCTGTAAAAGTAAGCACAATCAATCTTATGAGAATTGCTCTTGAGTCTAACGGTGACAAGGAGAAGTTTATTAAAATTCTCAAAGATAGAGTTAAACTGAATATGTTAGCTCTTGACAGAATAAGATTTATAATACACAGAAATATAGAAAAGGGATTGCTCCCAAACTATAAATACGGTGTTATTAACCTTGAAAAACAGACAACAACAAATGGTTTGACTGCCATGTATGAAGCGATTGAACAGATGGGCATGATAAATACTGATGAATTAGGTAATGTATCTTATAGCGATGAGGGCGTTGCCTTTGCAAGCAAAATAATGGACACTGTAAATCAGTTACAGGACGAGTCAAACTTTGGTTACAATGTATCATTGGAGATAATACCTGCTGAATCTGCAAATATTAAACTCTGCAAGAAAGACAATATCATTTACGGAGATAAAGGCAAGTTCATTTATAGCAATCAGTGGACTTCTCTTATGGCTAAATGTAGTATCAATGAGCGCATAAAACTCTCATCAATCCTTGACAAAAAGGCTGGCGGCGGTCAGATTTTACATATAGGACTGGACGGTGCGCGACTTACCGAAGAAGAAAGTTGGAATATGCTGAATTATATTGCTAATAGCGGAGTAATATATTTTGCTTATAATCCCAAGCTTTCGGTGTGCGAAAAGTCTCACACTTTCTTTGGTGATGTTTGCCCTATATGTGGTAGACCAAAGCACGATGAAGTTAGTAGAATCGTTGGTTATCTTGTACCCACAGCTTCATATTCTGAAGGTCGAAAAGAGGAATATGAAAACAGGCAGTGGTACGCAGTTGGTGATGATACTTATCTATAATGAGGGTGTAAAAATGATAGTCAAGGATATATTAATTGAAGATTTCGTTAATTATAAAGAACCTTGTATGACTATTGCCTTCCCCTATTGTACCTTCAAATGTGAAAAGGAGTGTGGGGTGCGTTGTTGCCAAAATAGCGCACTCGCACAGTCTCCAAATAAAAATGTTAGTTATGAGTACATTATTAATCAGTATATAAATAATCCAATTACAAAAGCGATCTGCTATCAGGGTTTAGAGGCTTTTGACTCATGGGTCGAGATGTATGAGTTAACAAGGCTTATAAGAGAAAAAACAAAAGATACAATAATTATATTTACAGGCTATAACGAAGATGAAATAAAAGACAAGGTGTTGGTTCTCAAACAGTTTCCTAATATCATTATTAAATACGGGAGATTTTTAAATGATAATACACCTATATACAACGAGCTATTAGGAATAACGTTGGCTACTTCAAACCAATATGCCATTAAAATATCGTAGAAAGGGGAGAATATGTCTAAAAGAATAGAAATAGATTATGAATCATTGCAACTCGCAGTAAAAAATAAAATGTTAGCGAAAGATATGGCAAAACAGTTTAATTGCAGCAAACAAACAATATTAAAGAATTTGATTGAACAAGGCTTATATGATGATTTTTTAAACTACAAACGAATCCCATATTCGGAATATGTTAAATGTGATGTGTGCGGTAAAGAAATTCCGTGGGAAAAGAAAATGACTTGTATCATTAATGGTGAAAGGTGTTTTTGTGTGGCAAACATTATATGCAATATCATGCTTATAGTTGTTTTAAAGATTCCATCCCAGACACTTGCTTTGATACGAATAAATATGAAATTGTAGATGATGGCGTATGGATTTATACGACAGATAGGATTGTTAATCGTTAAATTCTGTGAAAACAGTATCAATTACCATCAAATTGTATGAAATTGGATTGACAAAATTCTTTGATTGATATATACTATAGTAGTTGAATTATGCACAAATGAGAGGTAACGCTAATGACAGATAAATATAATGATGGCTGGATTGGAATTAACGAAGCAGCTGAATACCTTGGAGTAACAACAGAAACAGTACGCAATTGGATAAAGAAAGAAAATGGAATTCCAGCTCAAAAAATAGGAAAGCTTTGGAATTAAACGTTCTGAACTCGATGCTTGGGTTAAGAGTGGAAAAAGCGCAATGTAAGGAGAATGAAAATGAGCAAATTTAGAATATTGGATTTATTCTGTGGAGCTGGAGGTTTTTCATGTGGATTAGACCAAGTAGATGGATTTTCAACAGAAGTAGCATTAGATTTTGATGCTCAAGCAGCGAACACGTTTCAAAAGAATTTCCCTAATACAAAATGTATTTGTGGTAACATATGTGATGAGGAAACCAAAAAAGAAATAATCACATTATGTAAAGAACGACAAGTGAATATGATTATAGGAGGTCCACCTTGTCAGGGATTTAGTTTGAAAGGAAAAAACTTGGGATTAGATGACCCGCGCAATTTCTTGTTCTTAGAATATGTTGACATTGTTAGTAGAGTGATGCCTGAAATATTTATTATTGAAAATGTAAAAAATATGATTTCTTCAGGTAACGGCTACTTTATAAAGCAGATATATGAAAAGTTTACTGCACTTGGATATACATTAAATCACGGGATTTTGAACGCTTCTAATTTTGGGGTTCCCCAAACAAGGGAGAGAACTATTATCATTGGCACTTTGAATCCTAAAGGAATTACATTACCTAATGGATCTGTCCATGAAAAAACAACTGTGAGAGATGCAATTTCAGACTTAGCATATCTTGAATCAGGAGAAGGGACAGACGTTGCTGAATATATAAACCAGCCACAGTCTGAATATCAAAGAATGTTAAAAAGCAATATGAATTTGTTACACAATCATAAGGCTACAAATCATTCACAGGTTGCACTTGATAAATTGGAACTAATACCACCAGAGGGCGATAAAACTTCTATGCCAGAAGAATTATATGGAAATCAAAAATTTATGACTACGTGGTCGAGATTGATTTGGGATAAACCGAGTCCAACTATTGATACGAGATTTGACACACCTTCAAACGGTAGAAATTCGCATCCTTACTTAAATAGGTCGATTACTCCGAGAGAGGCGGCACGAATTCAGAGTTTTCCAGATAGTTTCATTTTTTACGGAAATAAATGTGCGATATGTAAGCAGATAGGCAATGCAGTGCCACCGCTTTTGGCTAAGGCCATCGGCGAACATATAAAGAAAGAATACGATGGAAATGAGGAATAAAATGGAACTATTCAATGCAGATGCATATAAAAAGGTTTCCGACTTGATAAAGGAGGGTGTAACCGTTAACCATATAATTACGGATCCGCCATATAATATATCGAAAGATAATAATTTTACTACTATGAAAAAACCAAGAGCTGGTGTTGATTTTGGCAATTGGGACAGGGGTGAATTTGATTTATATTCATGGATACCAGAATATGCGAAGATATTAGATAGAAATGGGTCAATGGTTATTTTTTGCTCATATCGATATATAAGCTACATAATTGATGCCTTAGAGTCAGATGATGCGGGTATGGTAGTTAAAGATGTATTGGTTTGGCAAAAATCAAATCCTATGCCACGAAATATACAAAGGCGTTATGTTCAAGATATGGAATTTGCTGTTTGGGGCGTAAAGAAAAACGCTAAATGGGTATTTAATAAACCCGATGATAAACCATATTTAAGGGCGTTATTTAATACATCATTAGTTTCGGGAAGTGAAAGATTAGGTCATCCTACTCAAAAGAGTTTAAGGCTGATGGAAGATATAATTTCTATTCATACTAACCCCAATGATGTTATATTAGACCCGTTTATGGGTAGTGGTTCTACCGGAGAGGCAGCGATACGTCTTGGAAGAAAGTTTATTGGTATAGAATTTGAAACAAAATATTACGAGATGGCAAGAAAGAGATTAGAAAACTTAAAACATTTGGAACTCTATTCAATTTGAGATTAAGAATAATAATATCTGAATCTCTGTTCCTGCTTATAAAGAAAGGATGGCATTATGAATAGGTATCATCAAATAAACGGCAGATTCTTAATTGATATTGATGATTTAGATAGAGTGCTGGCTTATAAGTGGAGAAAATGGGACGAGTTTTATGTCACAGGCAATGTTGATATTATACAGATTAATAGATTTATTTTAAATCCGCCCGATGATATGGTTGTAGATCATCAAGATGGAGACAGAACGAATAATCGCAAATCGAATTTAAGAATTGTCACACAGGCTCAAAATTGTCAAAATAAAGCATTGTTAAGCACCAATCATTCTGAAATTATGGGTGTATGGTTTGATAAAAAAAGAAATAAGTGGTCGGCTGAAATAAAGATGAATGGAATTAAGTGTTATCTTGGTCGATATAATGAAAAATGTGATGCTGTGTATGCAAGATATAGTGCCGAAATAAAACTATTTGGGGAATATAGAAGTTTTAGAAATGATGAGGCAATAGCCAATCTTTCAAACCAATGTCAAAGCAAAGAAATTATATCGGATTATGTTAATAAACGCATACAAACAAAGTTTAAAATCGAAAAGGAGTGCGGATATGCTGAAGATAATCCCTAACCCAGATAAAGAGATGTATGAAGCAGTAACTAAGGAAGTCAAAGCAAATGACGGTTATTGTTGTTGTAGACTTGTACGAGACAAAAATACTCGTTGTGTATGTAAAGACTTCAAAGATCAGCAAACAGAAGGCTTGTGCTACTGTGAACGCTTCATGAAGGTGAAAACCGATGCTTGAAACAACGGTAATAGCCAATTCCAGTTCGATAAAAGTCTCATTTTATGGCTGACCGCCAAAGGAGAAAGTGGAGCTATCTATTATGTGGTGAGTGACATCTTTCGCAACGAATATCAACTCTGGAAGGGGTCAAAGAAAACAAAATGGTCGAGTGATAATCCTCTCGATCTAAATAAATATATTAAATAAGGAGAGTAAAAATGGAAACAACGGCAGAACAGATTAAGAAACTGGAACAGGAACTTGCAGCCCTTAAAGAAAAGGAACGCAAAGAAAAGGAAGAAGCTCAGAAGAAAGCCGAGGCTGATAAGGACAAAGAATTAACTGCGATTAAGAACGCTATCACGGCTTTTAATGAAAAGCATGATGAAACTTTCAAACTCATGAGGGATGACCTTGATATATGGCACGATAGTTTATTTGGCAAAATTGTTGAACATCGTTTTATAGAGGTGTAATATGAGTCTTAAACTTGCTTTCGACTTAGACTGTGTATGTGTAAATACAGTTGACTGTGTAATTAATTACATTAACGAGAGGTTGCCTGTCAACCTTAAAATAACAGATATAAAAGACTATAATATTGAATCTGCTTTGCCTGAACAATATCGGTGGATCGTTGAAGAAAGTTTTAACTCAGCAAAGATGTGGAAGAACGTAACACTTCTTCCCAGTTGCGCTGAAAAATTAAAACAGTTATATGACGAAGAATATGAGATATGTTTTGCTACATCATCACTTCCGCAGAATCTACGCAAGAAGATAAATCATCTAACAAGAAACCTACCATTCTTCCCCGATGATTATGTGTGGCTGCACACTATTAATATTCATGACAAATACTTACTCAATGTAGATATATTAACAGATGATTGCGTAAAACATATTATACATCCCGAAAGAAAATATTGGTCTTTGGCTTTTGATTATCCGTGGAACAATAAGGAAGAAGTGGATAGAACCCCATGTGTTACCAGAGTTCATAATTGGGATGAAGTGTATTCAGCTATAAAGATGATAGAGAGTTTGATAAAGGAGAATAACAATGAATAAATTTGAGAAGATAAGCGAAAGGCAGTTCTTCATTGACTTTGCCGAGTATCTTGATGACGAGTGTTTAGATGTAAGGGACGGCAGAGCAATTTATAATATGATTAAACTCCCAAAGAGAGCAACAACAGGCTCGGCTGGCTACGATATCTTTGCTCCATATAATATCACTATCCCGCCTAAAGGCACAGTCAAAGTC
>Ga0208198_1001030_pt1 | contig 26847 bp, 28 predicted proteins | sample AD_JPNTR2_MetaG_FD_184446 | JGI IMG/M metagenome (GOLD analysis project Ga0208198, IMG submission 184446) | Active sludge microbial communities of municipal wastewater-treating anaerobic digesters from Japan - AD_JPNTR2_MetaG (SPAdes) (version 2) | ecosystem: Engineered > Bioreactor > Anaerobic...
AGCGGGAGCGAGGACGAGAGCCCGTGGAGTCGGTTCTACAACAAGGCGGACAAGTTCTTCAGCAGGCTTTCCGGGGATGCTAAGTTCGAGCGTAGCCCGGACAGCCAGCCACGCCGTTCTAGAACGTACATCTGCCGACGCCCGCGAGCCTTGTTGAACTTGATGTCTCGCTTACGCAGGTGGGCTCGTTCGCGCTTACGCAGGTGGGCTCGTTCGTCACGCGCCCCGATACAGTTGCCTATGGAGGCTCCGCCACCTAAACCGATACAGCGTGAAGGTGGATGGACTCCCGCTAACAGACCAGCCAGTGACTTCGGACGGCAAACTCTGATTGAGGTTCCACAGCGTCCGCAGCCGGAACCGGAAGCACCACCGCAGGAAGAGAAGCGGGACCCCATCTCCATACCAAAGTGGCTTCAGCCGGAACCGGAGACACCACCACAAGAGGAGAGGCAGGAACCAGGGCCAGAACCTGAAGCACCCGCACAGCCGGAGGAGGCCCGACGACCTAAAGCTATGGCGTCTGTTTGGGATCAACCAATGCCACCTCTACGTATGAAGCCTTCTACTGGGATGAGGTTGGACCCCAAGAAGTTTGATACAAGGAGACCAGACCTAACACCACCGCCGCGCTTTGCCACTACGATGGCGCTACGGAATAAGGCAGCACAGCGAGCCAAGCCAACAATGTCACCGCAGGGCAAACCTATACCTAATTGGCTGGACAAAAGACGGGTGAATCTTCGCAATCAAGACCTGGCTAGCATGATGGAAATGATGCTTCAGCAGATGCGGACTACACGATGGAAGCGGGACGATACAACTCGGACTGGTGGGGTAGCGCCCGTCAACACGCCTGCGGCAGCACCAATACCATCGCAGCCGAACGAGCAGCCATCGCTACTCGATCTCGCGCGTTCTGGTCCTACTTCCTACCAGTATGGTCAAGCACCCAATATCGAAGGCGATATACGGACTGCTAGATCACTCAACAAGCAGGACCCACCCGAGTCGGCGCATCTACGCTATGTCGATCCGATTGGTGACAGCACACCAGCGGCTCGAACAGGTGCGAGTATCAACGCGGAGGATACAGGAGAAGGTAAGCGGTCAACGGCTGATACAATGAATGACCAGAGTGTGAAACGGCCTAAGTTCAAGAAGGTTGCTAAGGAGGCGTCGTTACTATGAAGTTGAAGGTAAAGACGGGCGACTTAGCTAAGCGACTTCTACGGGATGCAGCGCGGCGACACCAGCTAATCCAATCCCCAGAGATGGGGACCTACATTGCCAATGGTTTGGCTCGCCACGGTGGGAGCGCACGGGTTATCACGGCAAGTAGTAACGGAGCTCGTATCGCCTGGGAGCGCGAACGCATGGCCGTAGAGCAACAACGCCGCGTCGTCGAGGAGGCCATTGACGATGCCATGCGTAACCTGGGGTGACTTTGAGGTCCCCCAAGGGAGGTGAGTGACTCATGGCCTATACCGCTCGGTTGGTGGGACGTGACGTTACCCTACTTGAGTTTGACGGCGTGAGCGTTCTTGCGACGTATCGGCGGGCTGACATTCGGCTTACCGTTGACACCGTGGACACGACCGCTGTTATGGACTCTGGCAGGGACTTCCGTCCGGTCCACTATACCTGGACCATCTCGTTTGAGGGTCTGAAGGAGTCTGGTAACACGAGTTGGCTTGAGAAGGTTCGTGACTCCAGCTTCGAGGATGTCTCGTTCGAAATGGTGATCGACGGCAAGACGATCACTGGTTGGTGTACCTACAGTGACATCGCCAATCCACTTGGGGAGGAAGCTCAGACCGACCAGGTTACGTTCCAGGGCCGCCGCGAAATCTACATCGACGGCACTGCACTCGAAATCGGGCCGGACACGACTGCCAACCCGCCCATCACGCCACCTAGCTAGAGAGGGTGATACTGATGGGTAAACTAGCATGGCTTGGCCGACCACTAGCCCAAGCCGATAAGGAACCAGGCTACGGGGAACGACGTGAGTTGTCGGATGTAAGTCGCCTGAAAAGTGGGAAACACGCAGGTGAGCGAGCAATAGACAACAACCCACGTCTCCGTATCAACGAGCATACGCCACGCCCGGCGATCATTATGCCAGGCATGAAGCCTGGCACGTCGGTTCCTATAGAGGTGGCTACTAGGGGTCGGATCAAGCCGAACCCACAGCCAAGGCCGACCCTTACTAGTATGCTCGCTAAGGGCCGCAAGAAGATCGTGCCTGACAAGACGACCACCTTCCCTGTTCGGAAGGACGACAACTAGGGGGATTACCTGATGAGTAAAGAGTCTACTGCCCCAGGGCAGCCCGCTACGACCGAAGAGACACGGCATGAGCATGTGATGGCTGAGAGGGCAGATGATGTCCTCTCGGCCATTACTGCACGTAAGCAGAAGCCATACACGATCTATGTGAGTGGCAAGGCAATTCAGGTCACGCTACAGGCTCTGTCCTGGAAGGACCTGATGGCCTACCAGCGTGAGGCAGCACTCCAGCAGGGCAATAACGGCTCCATGTCTAAGCCAGAGCTACTCTGGATACGATATGGAGTTGTGGACAAGAAGGGCCAGCCGCTCTTCACGCCGCAGCACATCAAGCAGCTTGAGGATGCGGACGCGGCAATCACGAGTGAACTCATCCGTGCGATCAAGGCCATCTCCGGCCATGCACCCGATGTAGAGTGGGACAAGATATACGAGCGCATCCTAGATAGCTCAGTTCAGGAGCTATACAACGGTGTTACCTCGTTCATGCGACCACTCATCGACGGTGAATACGAGGAAGAGTTCGACAAGATGATGGAGGAGTTCCGCGACTCTGCTATGCGACTCGTGCTGAAGAGCGCGATGGAGAACGCTAGCATGGTCGGCGTGGAGAAGTTCAAGTGGGGCGATGTCGGTAACGATGCTCTAACGGACGACCAGTTGGGAAACTTCTTCGAGCAGACCCCCAGACCCTCAGAATCTGGGAAGTCTGCCTCTTCCAACTCGGACGACTCCCCTGCGAGTTCGTAAGGGATGAGGATGGCAACCCAGTAGAACCCGATCACCTGGACTGGCGAATAGCCAGCTTCTTGTATCGGGAACGCAAGGCGCTTGAGAACACATTGTGCCCCACATGCGATGCGGAATGGCGTAAGGTTGAGCGTGAGTGTTACGTCTGTGGCAATAAGTGGCGATACGGAGAAGGTGGGCGTAAGGAGACGCTGATGTCCGATCTAGGGGGTCTCTCCGGTCTTGGTCTGTCAGCGCACGGGGTGTCGTTGCGTAGCGGCCAATCGGACGAGGGGCAAGCAGCATCGAAGAAACGCGCCCGCTTCTTCGGTAAGCCACAATGAAAAACGGTGCCGTGCGTCTTGGGGACAGTAGGCACCGTTATTCGTCTTCGCAGGCAGGATTCATCATCCAATATAAGTATACCATCCGCTAGACCAACCCGGTCAAGGGGGTGCTCTTGTGCTGCACCCAATAGAACAGATACAGATAGACTTTACCTATCGTGGAATCAACCGTGCTGCTAGCCAGGTGAGTCGGCTAGCAGAAGCGTTGCATGGTGCAACACCTGACCGGCGTATGCTATCGCAGTGGGACCTGTTCAACGACACGCTGCTTGTTGGTGGGGGTGCGATGGCGGCGTTGGGTGCTAAGGCCGCTCGGATGGCGTCCGACCTCCAGCAAGCTCGCATTGCGTTCACTGTATTCACCCGATCCGTTTCCGAAGCTAACAAGCACATCAAAGAGATGATGGAGTTCGCTGCCGTCACCCCATTCCAATACACACAGGTTGAACGCTCTAGCCGTGCGCTCCAGGCTTACGGCATGACTGCCAAGGAGGTCATGGGCTACCTCCGCACGATAGGTGACCTAGCGAGCGCGACCGGCTCCGAGTTAGAGTACGTGGCTCAGGCGGTAGCTCAGATCAAGGTTGGGAACGTTGGGGTCGGTCTGGCTACTCTGAGGGCCTATGGAATGCCAACCGGCACGATCCAGCAGAAGATGCTGCAGCGGTTTGGGTATGAGGGCGACATCTACCAGGCACCACCTAATCTGGTGCTGAAGGCGTTCCGTGAGGTCTCGAACCAGAAGTTCAGTGGACTCATGGAGCAGCAGATGAAGACGCTCGATGGCGTCATCTCAAACTTGATTGACAACATAACCATCCTAGGCCGTGAGATTGGAGACACCCTTGCTACTTCGATCACTCCGATAGTGAAGGACATAACGAGCCTCATCCAGAGCTTCAGGGAGTGGGATTCTGTTACCAAGGCACTCATTGCTAGGACACTCCTGTTTGGTGGTATGGCGAGTGCTGTAACTGGATTCTTCGGCACATTGATGTTGGGTGTGCGTTCGTATCAGGCGTTGGCAGCCGCTGCCAACGCGGCAGCAGCGGCACAGACGAACGTAGCCGCATCCGCAGCTACCGCTAGTGCGGCAGTAGCCGGCAGCGCGGCGGCTAACACGGCTGCTGCGGCGACTGGTGGTGCTGCCGCAGCGACTCGATACTCGGGTGCTAGCTTGGGCTTTGTGCCCGTTGCCCAATCTCGTGGTGCTGCTTGGGTTGCATCCCAACGGGCCGGCATGGCTTCGCACTGGGCTGCCAGTTCTAGGGTTGCTTCGGGTATGGCCCCAATTCTGGGATTGATGGGTGGAGCATCCTTGGGGGCTAGCATTGGCTCTGCACATGGGGAGGCGGAGACAACTGAGGCACGTCGGGACGTGCAGCGTCTAACTGCGGAACGTCAGATAGCGTCAGTTACTGGCAATACAGCGCGTGTCGAGGAACTCACTGATAAGATCGAGACCCTCAGTGCTGAGATAGCCAAGAGTCGCACAGGAGGAGGGATGACGGGAAGCCTCATTGGCGGCCTTAGCAGCATGGGCTTGGTAATGGGGCTTGGTGCTATCAACCCCATACTCGGAGTAGGAGCAGCCGGCATGATCGGGCTTGCGGCGGCGGCTAATCAAGGCAACATAGTCAAGCGTAAAGACATACTTGATAGGTCAATAACTCAAGCTATGGATAAGACTTCTCTGAGTGATGACCCCAATGCTCCTAGGGCTAGTGACTATGATATAGCGACGACAGAAGGTAGAGCTGAGTTTGCTGCCGCAATGCAGCAATACGCCAGTGACCGTTTGATGGAGGGGATAGAGAGCACTCCTATTGGGGAGGAGATGCTGCTTAGGATACACCAAGCAGTCTATGAGCAAACGTTCGGCAGCCATACGCAGACAGGTGTTATGGGGCAAATGCCTACTCCAGCCCCCACTGGCGGGGCTAAGTCTATGGGGTTTCGTATACCAGGCTCGAACCCAAATGAGTATCTTTGGGAGGGTGAGCTACCAACTAAGCTCGAAGACTTCAAGAACCTGCCCCCAGAAACAAAACGCGAAATCTTGGATGCTTATGCTGAGTATCTTAGACGTAAAATTAGCCATGACCCCGACTATACGGGTGCTTCGGGAAGGATTATCTCAAGGGGACGCCCTTCGCGCCCTCCGGTACCAATAGATGAGTCAGCATTCGTTGAGTACCTGATGCAGCTTGACACTGAGGGTGCAGCCAGTATCGCGTCTCAGGAAGTGCAACGTCAGATTGCAGGTATCGAAGCGAAGAGGATGCTAATGGATCGGCAGATCGAGATGCTGCGAGCCGCTGGTCACGGTGCTCTAGGAAGTCGTGGCATGTCAATCGTGACGGAACTCGGGTCTCCGCAGGTGGATGCGATCCTGCGAGACATGCTTACGAAGTACGGTCTTGACGAAAAAGACATCGGCCAGCTAGTTCAACCTATGTCACCCGATATACTCCGCCAAATGGGCCTGTCTGACGAGACATTGACGGAACTAGGTGGGATGCCGGAAGCTCTTGGCCGGGCGGGTGGGTTCGGGGTTGTTAGGAGCGCACCCGAGTTTGCGGTTGCCGCCGCCAAAGCGAGTCTTGAGAAGCATACACGCGAAGCAGCCGAACTGTTTGCCAGCTTCGTCACGATGTCCGAGACTGACGCCTCCTACTACACCGTAAAGGCAGACCTCTACGACAAGTTGACTGTAATACTCAACGATGAGATCACATTGCGACAAGAGAATAACCGCATGTTGGAGATTTCGCTTGCCACACTCCGTACCGAAATCCTAAGACTCCGCTCTGAGGAAGGACCAGCATACAGCAGGCCAGCCGGTGGGGGGCATGGAGGTGCATTCGAAAACTATCAGCAGCGGGCTATGGACATCGAGCAGATAAACCTCCAGGAGAGCTCCGTCACTGAGAGTTACGCCCAACATTACGAGAATATGGCCCAGGACGCATCAACGGAAGCCGAACGCCAAAGTTTGCTAGGCCAAGCCTACCAGATGCGGCTATTGGCTCAACAGCAGCGGTACGACGCCAAATCCCGCATGTGGAAGTTGGAGCAGGAGCGTATTGCAACATCTGCTGCTCGCGGAGCAAGCCTGGGTGAGCTAATCGGTGAGCAGCAGAGCATCGTTGCTAAGACCACCGGCTCGACCGATCAGGCGGACATTGAAGCCCAAGCCGATGCCATCGAGGAATGGCTCAAGATGTACATGTTCCAGCGGTACACTGGGGACCTTGGTTTTCAGAGGCAGGAGCTACAGCAGCAACTTCTTGGGCACGGGATGGGTGCAACGGGCGTCTTCGGTGCAGCGGAGACACCAGACACAGCTATGCTCCAGTACACACAGGCGCTCAACGAGGCGAAACGGGCGTACGAGAAGCTGTCCGATCCTAACGCTCGATTGGGTGAGGGCACGGAAGAGATGCTCCAAGCCCAGACGGAGTATACGCGTTCACTCGAAACGCTTAGGTCTGCTGCGATAGACCTCAATGAGTCATGGAAGGAACTCGATAAGGCGGCTGGTGACCTCTACTCCGCTATCGCAGCCACTGCCATATCGACGGCTGCACTTGCCGGGGAACGCGCATTTGGGATGGGTGGGTTTCGCGGCGAGTTCGGTCGCACCTACGAACAACTCTCAGGAGAACGCATAGCAATCGCTGAGGAACGGAACGCGTTACCTTACCGCCGGTCAGCCGCGCAGCGTGTCATAGAGACCGAAGCATTGAAGGCAGCCGCCGCAGGTGTGGACCCCATGATGAGCGCAGGCTACCTGGCCGCACTGGCCGAGATGGAGGGCGTGAAGCAGGCCGAGAAGGGTCTCGAAGCGCGTGGCATCGTAGCTGGCCGTGAAGGCTTCCTCAACGTCCAGCAACTACGGGCTGGCTACATGGAGGAAGGGTCCGCTCGCGCAGGCATGATACAGTCCATGTACCAAAGTCTGGGCATGAATAACCCGCTCGCGTTCTACTTGGACCCAAGGTACCGATCCTCGCAAGAGCAGATCATGAAGAACGCCTTCGCCCAGGCTGCGGACTACTTCGCCGTCGGTATGACAACCGAGGGATACCGAGCTATGCAGGCCGGCTATGAGGCGCGTAAGCAGTTGAACATAGCTAGGTCACCAATCGCCCAGATGGGACTGGAGATATTCGGTGGGCCGTCTGGTGCAACCGCTGAATACATTCGACCGCTCATGGCTCAGATAGACACGGCTCGTATCATGGGTGACCCCAACTCACGCCGGATCATCCTAGAAGTCACATTCCCAGGTGGGCCAGAGGCGTATGCGCCTGAGATCTACCAGGCGGCGGTCAACCTGATGACTAACGTCTTCATGAGCAGCCCAGGAATACGGACGATTGGGGGGCGAAGCTAGGTGGCTGACCCACAAGCACTCAAGGTCTACATTGCGACGCCCGAAGACTACCATACGATGCCAGGGACTGTTCTGGATCGCATCCCATACATCGTACCAAAGGGCCTGTATGAAGAGTCTTCGAATCTAACCTACAGAAGTGACCTTGGCTATGTGACTTTGCAGCACGGCTTCTCATACGGTAACCGTGGTCCAACGACGTGGATACCAAGTCAGCTACGCCCGCTCACAGGTGACCCAATCACCGGTGAGCCTATGACTGTCCTAGCGACCGAGGACATTGCGTTAGAGGGTGACCTCTCAGTCTGTAAGCCAGACCTGTTTGCACAGGTCATATCCGAATCGTCCAACACGCTCTACGAGGCGACACACGTCCCAAAGATGGGTGTCATCTCAACTAAGGAGCTACTGACTGCGAACCAGCCGTTCGTGGTGTTTGCTTGGTGCCACCAGATACCCATAGCTCAGACCGCTAACCCACTCCCATTCCTACGCATACTGTGGGGGTCCGTCCCTCCTGTAGTAGCGGAGGACTCAGCAACGACGTATGGTGGCTCGTCCGCCCACCCATTCCACGCAGCCCAGTGGTCCATTGACCTGACAACTGGCGATCAACTGGATCGGGTCTGCCTACACGGCTATGAGCCGCGCGATCCGCTCGATCCGATGTCACAGGAATCGCTCTGGCGTGTGCAGAGTTACTGCCAAGTGCTACCACCCTCGGGCGCGGGCAGTAGGGCCAGAACACCAATTGCATTGATGATTGAACCACGGCCACCAGTCAGCATCAACATCACCGACCTCTACAGTGGACGTAGCATTCAGGTCACTGCGTGGGACTTGCCAACGGTCGAGGCCGCGTGGGAGCAGGAAGTTGACTACGCGTTCTATGGGCAGGGCAGGGTGTCAGTATGCTTCAAGGGCGCGGGCGTTGCGTACTTCGCGCCCGTTGTCTATCCTGCGTCCGGTTACCTCATTGGCCGTAAGCTAAGCATTGGCAAGGCGGTCGAGAAAGAAGACGAGATACCCGAGGTCTACCCAAACATCTCGAACGCGATCACTAATCCAGGCGAGACAAACCACCTCAAGGGCCAGATACCTGGAACGACAACGCAGGGCACAGATGTTACCACAACCATTGTAGAGGTTGATTCGCCGTATGCAGCCCTGACTTCCGGTGCCCTACCAGTCGATGAGTTTCGTTACAAGGTCGAGTTGACCGGCAACTTGAAACGCACCCCATTCCTGGGCATGGTTGCGTTGACGGGTCTGCCATACGACTCGCCGCTCGTATCGGAACGTTTGGATGCGTCGGAAGACGTGATCGAGCTACGAATACGGAAGAGCCTGGACGATAGGCGTCGGACCGGAACTGCGATTCTGCGGAACACAGATGGCAAGTATAACCACCTGCTCCGCACGGACGCGGCACCTGTGTTCATCTACCTGGACGATACGATGATATATCGGGGCTATGTGTCCCATGCGACCGAAGAGGTGCTTGGTCCACATAGCACAGCGACAACCGAGTACGACTACAAGCCAGCGGACTACCCGGCGAATATTGGGACAGGCGGTGATCTCACCCAATACACGAGGGCACACCAACGGCACCTAACGATCCAACTAGAGGATCGGTGGAAGCGGCTTGATTACAACTTGCTGTCCGCGCACACCTCGTTCGCACTCGACGGCAAGTTCCACAACGTTGGCTTGTGGTATCTGATGCGCTACAAGGCACGACTCGATCACTCAGAGATCGACATGCCAATGGACGGGACGGTCCCGAAGGTCGTTACGGCTTCTAACCAGGAGTCCGGCTACTACGGTGTTAGCACACTGCTGCTAACAGACTATGAAGCGACCTCACCGACGTGGATGCCCGAGATGGGCGAGTCGATGTCATCGTTCGTGCAGCGTATCCATGATGCTGCGGGTGGCTACTGGTGGGAGATGTTCTTTGACGATGAGGGCAAGTTCTACTATCAGCCGCAGTACTCACGCCGGTTCGTGGATGAGAACAAGGCTACGTTCGTCGAACGAACACGGGACACGGTAGACGATCCAACCAAGTTCCCCATCATTGGGAAGCTAACGACTGACCTTGACTACTCGGAATACAGGAACGAGTTCATCGTTTCAGGCATGATGCGTAAGTGGCAGGAAGTCTATGGGACTGCACCACCCATAGCAAACGATCCAGCTTACGAGGCCGCCCCGATTGGGGTTCGGTTAGCGTTCCCACAGTCGTGGGAAGACCCGGACTACGAATGGTATGTCGGCGAACGAAGAACTAGATGGATAGTGAATACAGGACTCACTACTTACGAGCAATGTGCCCAGGTAGCTTGGTGGCTAGCCTACAAGTTTGGAGTTCCACGCCGTGTCTTCCGCTTCACTAGCTATCGGGTGCCCGGCGTCCGGCCCGGTAACTGGGGCACACTTGAAAGCAAGGGCGAGACCTACACGATCCGGTTCCGCACCATAGACGAGGTGTTCGACCAGCGACTCGGAGGTAGCGACCCACGCTACTACTCGTCCGGTGAGATGGTAAACGGCTGGCTAGCTAACTACGAAGTCGATCTCGTCTATCCGTGGGAGGAGTGGTAACAACATGGCGCGAACCCCACAAGTGCCCCAATACACGCTTAGCCGACTTGCAGACCTGTATCGCAAGTCGCGACGAGGGGATGGGAGCGACCTCATCATTCAAGGTGGGGAGGATGGCCGTAAAATGGCTGAGGCGTTCTTGAAGTCACCAGATATGAGTTTGGTTGAGTTGAACGCACCAGACGGCAGCCAATACTGGGTGCTCGGTATCCACGGTTGGGACTTCGATGGACCCATAGGGCCCGAGTAAGACAAAGAGCCGGCCCGAAAGCCGGCTCCGAACCACCATGCTTTCACATGGCAGGCAGTCAAAACTACACCCACTAGCCTAACACCCTAACCTCACCACAACAAGAGTAGGTACAAAGAGTGAGGCCACACCCGCCCCGGTGTGGCCTCATGCAGTGATATACCGAAAGGAACACCGAGAAGAACTATACCATGCGAACCCTATGAACGTCAAGTGGTCTGGGTGGTTGGATTCGAACCAACGATCTGCTGCTCCCAGGGCAGCCGCGTTCTCCAGGCTACGCTACACCCAGTTGTATGGCGGAGTCGCCGACCAATGCGGCGTGGTAGGTGGGGTGGTGTAGGGGTATGTGATCGAGAGAGGGTTATTGATCGGCGACTCCATTGCCATAATAGGCCCCCAGGCCCCTTACGTCAAGTGCTAAGATACGTCAGCAGTCTGTTCAGCGCATCGCCCAGGAACTCTACGGGTATCTTGAGTGAGTTCCGTTTCGGCTTATCGCCAACTTCACCGAAGTCGTAGAGCAGCTTCCAGAGCTTCTGGATGCATTCGCGAGCGAGTGTGACATCGGAGAACCCGAACCGGATCACGACTTCCGCGCTCGTCTTGCGTTCCGGTCTACCTTCCTCGTCCCCGCCACCATAGAGAACGTCGTCCAGGAAGCTGCTGCTATCGTCAAGGCTGGCTGCAAGTGAGAGCAGGTTGTCACGCTGCTCGTCGGTATACGCTAACGCGTCCCGATACTCACCCAGGTCACCCAACTTCGTGTGCAGGTCTTCTAACTCAGCGACCACTAACGCGGTCGCAGTCGGGTCCGGCTCACCCCGTAACTCGTTGTCGTTGATCATGATTTCCAGGGTGTAGCTGTCATCTAACTGGCCGGCGTACTTTGCGGTCGCTGTCTGCCAGCCCAACTCCTTCATGACAGTGACACGCTGATGGCCGCCGATCAGCATGTAACGGCCTGGCCTTGTTGGGTGGTCACGTAGCTTGATGTCATCAAACTGGCCGTATGGCCGTTGGAGCGACTTAGCGAGCTTGGCGCGTAACGCATCGGTCATGTTGTTAGGGTTGCGTGGATCGGGGTCAACAAGGCTTAGGTCAACCTCGATGGTTGTCCACTTGATCACTGGCTACACCTCTCCCAATACCGATCAACGGCCAGCATGGCAGACTGCCACTCACCGATCTGCCACCTTACCAACTTGCCAATCGACTCCTGATCCGTGCCTGGCTGTAGGAACAGCCGCTTCAGTGGCTCCGGATCAAACCCTTTACGACGTGGATTGCACGGCACACGTTTCATCATCATGCCAGATCGGTCAAACACGTCCAACTCGCCCCAGTAGGACGGGGCAAGCCATCGGGAGCTATCCACACTCGTGTAACGCCAATCCAGCATCTCCTGTATGGACGCGACCCCTAACCCATGTTCACGGAGCCCCTCGGGCGCTAACATGCCGAACTGACCGCCTAACGCGTAGTACGGAGTCCCAATCGCCAACTTCTCGATGTCCTTGTAGAAGCAATCTTGGTGCTTGAGACGTAGCCCTTCAAGCTGCGCTTGCGGATAGCTGGACTTGTCCGCCTGCTCCATTGCTCGGTCCAGGTCAGGTCCTACAAGCCCCTTGTAGATGTAGAGCACGGGTCGGCCAACCGATTGCACAACGGACCGGCATCGACTAATCACGTCCGTGCTAACCCATTCCTGGAAGTCCAACTCCATGACGGTGAGGGTCCGATCACTCAATGCGTCCGATAGCTCAGATGCACACCATGCGTACGCGTCCGCATACGCAAGCACCCACTCCACATCACGAACCCTAGACACCCACTCCATACCACGCTTCAACCGAGCCGATGTGTTCCGATACCCAACCCCACGCCCAACACGCTCATTGTCGCCCGTTAGTTGGGCAATCGAGTAAGTGCCCGGATCAAGCATGATGTTGTACGGCCAATGCTGATTAGCTAACGCATCAAGCCGCTTCGACAACACCGAACGCGCCGACTGACCACGCATCTTGGCGCGTACAATGTCAAACGCCGAGACAAGAACCGAATCGACCTTCTTGTCCCGGATAACCGGCCACTTAGACCACATCTCATCCCAATTCGCCAAGTAGAAGTCCATAAACACAAATCCTACATCCCACCACCCCTAAACGTCAATAGCACTTGACGTTTACGTAGCAGCGCAGTACTATGGTTGTTGGAGGTGACTTGATGAAGGCAGTGTTGGAGGAGTTGGACCCGATTTGGTCGCGGGTTCTGGGTGGGGTAGGTTGGAATGACGCGGTGATGCCGAAGGTACGTCATGCGATGTCGTATGTTCATCCGTCGGCCAAGAGGCCGGGGTTTGGGATGGGTGGTGGGTGGGACGGCACGGTCTCGCTGTTGAAGTTCAACCGTGCGAACGATCCATTGCACCCGTGGTTCCCGACCGGGTGTTTGCATCGTGTTGCGGAAGTGCTCCGCCAGAATGGCTATGAGGTCGAGTTCTGCCGTGCTCGCAGGCCGGACTGCATCCTCCCCATTGGCTGCACAATCTCAACCTTGCCCGGCATGTTCGACTTCCAGCGGGAAGCAGTCCAATCATGGATCGACTACGGCGGCTACGGCTTCATCCACTCTGTGATGGGGTCCGGGAAGACGAGTTACATCGCCGCGAGCGCGATCAAGACCATGTTGGACGCTGGTTTGACCCAGGAGGTCCTGTTCCTGTGCGAGCGGAAAGAGATACTCGTTCAGGCCCGCAGCGTCTTACAGAGGCAACTGGGCCAGCCAGTGGGCATTCTAGGCGGTGGGGTGTGCGATCTGCAGCCGGTAACGGTCTCAACGGTCCAATCGTTGATGTCGTCATGGGATCAGACTCAGGACTATCCAGCAGGCCGCAGGCCGAAGGTAATCAATCGGATCGGATCGGTTCGCATGGTCGTTGTGGACGAAGGCCACCATGCGAGCGCACCCATCTACCAGACCCTGCTCAAGAAGATGGGGAACGCGCAATACCGACTCGGCCTGTCCGGCACACCCGAAGGCAATATGGGCCTCCAACTCCTCATCGAGTCCGTACTCGGCCCCGTTGTCTACTCACGCCCATACGAGTTCTATATCAACCTCAACCCACCCATCCTGGCAACACCCACATTCTGGGTCTACCACATGCCCACACAACGTGGCATACAACTCGATGACCACGATGAAACCAGCGGTGCTAGTAAATACGCAGCCTACTACCGTGCATATGTGACAACTAACGATGTGCGTAATGATGCCATTGTTAGGTTCTGCCGTAACCAAGCGAAGCGTGGTAAGACGGTTGCTGTGTTGGTTACTCGTGTTGAGCATGGTGAGCGGTTGTTGGAGATGATGCCGGAGGCGCGGTGGGTATATGGGTCACATGGTGAGGAGGCGCGGTGGGCTGCGTTTGATGGGTTGCGGGATGGTGAGTTCAGCATTCTGATCTCAACGTTGCTTACCGAGGCGATTGACTTGCCGTTCCTGGACTCAGTGGTCTATGCGTGTGCAGGTGATAGCAAGGTCGCATTCCCCCAATCATGGCGGTGCATGAGATCAAACATCAAAGACGGCGTGGCAACCAAACCAACCTGCGACATCATGACCTTCGTGGACCGCGCTAAATACCTGCGTGACCACTCAGAACGACAACTCGACATGCTCAACCACCGTGGCTTCACCGTCCGACACGTAGGACACATCACTCCGTCATTCAAGAAGAAAATGGAGAGGGAGGCAACCAATGGGCAACAACTACTATAAGATGGCGCACTTGATTGCTAGGGAGTTCATGCGTGTTTCTGGTGGTGCTTACCCGAGGTTGTATGAGGATGATCAGCGTAAGTTCATGAGGTTGCAGATGGGTGCGCTCAAGCAGGCAGCGGACAGGTATGGGCTTGCAGATACAGAACTAGCCCAGTTCATCAGCTGGTACTACACGAACAAGACCAACGAGACATGGCTCCCCTGGCGAGCCGCAGACCTCTTCAACGATCAAGCCATCACCGAATGGAGAACCCAATGACTAAACGAAGCCATCGTATCCGCAAACTACCAGACTGGATAATCAACCAGTTGGTTGGTCCCCCGAAGGGGGACCAATCCAATACTGTGTGGCGGATCACTACTCCTTCGGGCCATATCTATCGGATAAGTGTGTGGGTCAATCCGTTGGGTGAGGGGTCATCGAAGCCTGGATGGCGGGCTCAGCGGTGTGATATGCCAACGACTATCAAGCAGCACCGCTTTACGTGCGATACACTCATCGGAACGCTTGAATGGATCGTCACTCAAGAAAATCGCGTTAGCAGGCCCCCAGAGCCACGTACCACCACCGAGTAGGTATCGGAACACTCTACAACGCTCTCAGCGGCTCCTGGGGGCAAATAACGGGCAAAGCTAGCGTTTCTGAGCATGGGAAGGACTCCAAGATCACGATGAAGACACCACACCACCCACAATGCGGTGACTGCTCGGGCGAGAAGTTCCGGTCCGGCGAGTGCGACGGACTCATCGCTGTCGGCGAAGAAGGTGGTATCACTGTTTACAAACCCTGTGCTGCCCGTATATCTGTTGAAGAGGCTAGGGCTACTGCTATTCGGCTGGATGGATCTAACGCTAATCTCAGCCCAATAGACTTAGAGCCGGTATTAGATTGGATCAACCCCTCGCGTACGCGTACGCGCGTACACGCGCGAGAAGCATATACGCTGCTAACTAAGGTCCTAACAACACCCAAAGGGCTAGGATCGCCACCCCCTTTAGGGGGGGTGGCGGTTATCCAGCCCGTAGGGGGTGGTGTTGTTTTAGGGACTTCTAGTTTAGTGAGCAGATTAGAGAAGGTTAGGGACGAGTTAGACCTTAGCCAAGCCACTAAGGATGAAGTTACCCAACTCGTAACCGAACAGGAATCGAAGCGTATACGCTCAGCATATATCTTAGAGGGACAAGGGAGTACGGTTCTAACCAGGCAGCTTGTAGCACTGACATCGGTGTTGGGGTTGAGGTCGAAGTACTACCACATCGACCGAGAAGTCTACCACGCACCCTACTCAGACGGATCACCTAACCTCGAATATGAACAAGGGATTGACGTTCTCGGTCTCTACGGGTATGATACGCGTGGTCAGGTACCTGGGTGGGCGTTACAGAAGTTGGTTGAGGTCGTGATGTACCGGCTCGACCACAACTTGCCGCTGATTGTGTCGTTCAGTGGTAGGTTACAGGAGTTTACTGTTAGGCACTCTGTTGAGGAGTGTTTGGTAGGCATTTTGAGGGGAGAGGTGTAGGGATGGTAAGTTGGCCGAGTGATGGGATGCGGGATTGGGTATTGGAGACGTTACAGGATGTGGCAGTGCATAAGACGTGGGTTGCTAATCCTCGGTTAGCGGGTGTGACTTTCAATAAGGCCAGGTTGGCAGAGTTGCGTACTCAGGGGGTGTTGAGGGTCAATGCTCCGTTAGTGGTGTGTCAGGTTGACTTGCAGCTTGATCGGGATGCATTGATGACGGCCATCCCTGTTCGTGATGGGTTGGAGCCGTTGTTGTTCTTGCCCAAGACGACGTGTATGTTGGAGTGCAATGGTAGGTCAAGTGAATCGGCAGAGTTGACGTGGAGCTTTACGCAGCAGGCAACGTCCGATATGGGTCATGAGTTCGATCTGACGGACGGGTTCCGGTCGTCACCCCCATTCCAGGGCCAGCCAGACGAACGGAGTCCAAGTCAGGTCTCACTCAATCGTCAGCTTGTAGGTCGGGTTGCATACGAGGATGACGACTGTATCTGGGCGACCTTGTATGCAGTCCAACCTGCTCAGGCTGAGCTGATTGGGTCGATACTGACGTTTCTGTGGGAGTTCCACGAGAACGAGCGGACATGGACGTTCTACGACCTTGAGGGCAGGCTCGGACAGGTGACTACGTTTGGAGATTACCAGTGACCCAGCTTCATGGTTACTCAGCGCATAGGCTAGTGTTAGCCAGGGCGCTCCTCCATGTAGCTGGCGACCCGGACGATGACCTTGCCAGCTTCACCCTGGCTAGAGGGTTTCACACGCGGTTACTGGAGCATTACGAGGGTGCTCAATGGACCCATGACACGCTCTATCGGATCGTGTGTGAATCGGTCAAGTACTACCGATCAACGAACGCAGTCATAACCGTGGAGGCACTGCTCGCCAAGGCTAAGGAAGACACTCCAGCCGTTGCAAGCAGTGAAGGCACAACTGTAGGCCAGATCGCAGGCTACCCACGGCCCGATAAGGCAACTGTGGTCGATAGCTTGCAGCACCTTGTTGCGCTCAGGGCCTACAACGAATACCTGGACGCTAGTTCACTGGCTGCAACCCAGTTAGCCGACTTCACCAGCGACCCAACCAAACCGCTCCGTGACCTGATCTCACGACTCCGATCAACAACACTGTGGGTGCAGGGGAACAGCGATAAGGACGAGATCGCATACCACCCACTCACCGCATCCTTGCCTAAACTCGTGTCCGAACCACCCTATGGGTCCGATAGCCCACCCATCTATACCGGCTTCCCTAAAACAGACAAGTTCTCACGCGGATTCCGGTCCGGTGACCTCATCTTCCTGACCGGTATCACCAACGTCGGCAAAACATGGGTCCTCAACCACGTAGCTCTACATGCAGCTAAACAAGGTCATGTGGCCGTATATGCATCAGCCGAGATGGAGTGGGAACGGAATGCGTACAGGATAGCCGGCACACTTACCGGGAACGACTATCGTGTGTTTGATACGCACGATGCGAGTTCTCATGTGCGTAGTTACTTTGTTCGGGAAGTTGAGCAGGCTATATCGGATCAGTTGCTGGGTGAGTTCGTAATGATTGGTCCGAATCACTGTGGGACGACGGATGATATACGTGAGATACTGTGGGACATTCAGAGGGCGCAGCGGCCAGGGTTGTTGTTGGTTGACTACTTGACGTTGGTTCGGCCATCGACGACGTATGGGAACGCTACGGACTGGTCGGTGATTGGTGAGACGGTCCGTGAACTCAAGCACATTGGGTTGGAGTTTGGTATCCCGATCTTCGTGGTCGCGCAGAACAAGCTGGACTCATGGAAACGTGCCCCGAGCCGGGAGAACATCATGTATGGTGCGGGCGTCATCTCACAGACTGCAGACGGGATCGGCGAGTTACGGCACCTCAATCCTGACTACGACAAGCTGGCTTGTGAGAACACTGGGGTGCAGTTGCCTGTGTCACGCGACATGAAGCTTGCATGGGTGAAGATGCGTGGCTGCCCAAGCATGTTCGTTGACGTGTTCTCGCTGAACTTCAGCACTGGCCGTGTCAAGCCGCTCGATGGGTATGACGCATCCAGCCGGATGTCCGTAGACGATATGGTGCATGGGATGGGCCTAGATGGGGGGCTGGAGTCCGTATGACCTGTCGTGACTATCTGGAAAGCAAAGGTGTCCGGCTGATCCCCGCTCGTAGGGGCTGGAAGTGCCTCTGCCCAGTGCCGAGTCACGAAGATAACGACCCCTCCTGCTACGTATATGAGGACGGTGGCAACCAGAACTGGTTCTGCTTCGGGTGCCGCTGCTCGGGGTATGCAACGGACATCTATGGGCTAGTCATGGCAGTCGAGCAGTGCGGGTTCCGTGAGGCAGTTGAGATCGTCGGCGAGCCGCCAGCAGTCCGCGCAATCAGTGAGTCAACCGACGAACGACACAGCAAATACATCCGACTCATTGACCCACAAGTAAGCATTGCTTACCGGATGGGTGTGATACGGACTGAGTTGTTATACGGTGGGCTTGACTTTGATGTGGCTGACCACTTGTATCGGTCGCTTTGGAATGGAGTTGGTCTTAGTGGTGAACGATGACCTGGTGATTTGGGTTCGATGGATTGATAGTGAGTTTGCAGGCCGTAAGATTGCGCGTGAGGTCAAGAAGCGGCTGATGGATGGTCGGCTTGCCGATGGGGTTGAGGCCCGTGTTGCAACCGGTAAGGTGCTGATCCGGCTCGGGCCGCTGAAGAGGATGATACAGGACATGCTGAAGACCGACCCCGGCTTCAATCTGAGCCTGGATCGTGCGATAGAGAACGGGCTGGACCTAAAGCACCCGCTCAACGAGTATCTGACCCCGAATGAGTGGGCGGATCGGAAGGGCGTGTCCCGCCAATGGATACATCAGATGGTGAGGCGGCACGGTGTTGACGCTATCAAGTGGGAGTCGCCGAAACAGGGATCAGACCACTTCACCCTATATCACGTACCAGCGGAATAGGGTGGGCGGCACCCTGGCAGATGGGTGCCGCCCTGAGAGGGAGGGTGGAGCAGGTAGTGGTCGTCGTTTGGCTAGGAGCTACTGTAGCAGGCGAATGGTACATGAGTCAATGGGGGAGGTTTGTTTAGATGGAGATACCCGATCCTGGCAGGTTTGGGTTAGAGTCTTGGTTTCCTGTTCAGGAAACCATCCTTGAAGAGATCGAGGTAGACAAGTTCTGCGCGTTCCTGGCGTATGCGGGCGCAGGCAAGACTATAGTCGCGTTAGCAGCCGCTGAAGCATGGGCCGAGAAGGCGGGGGCTAGTGGCTATTACAATGACTCGCCTGTGATCCTGTATGTGACGCCCTACCGGGCACTTTGCAAGCAGGTCTACGACACAATCTCGGCTCGGATACCCGATGCTAGCGTCATCTTGAGTATTGGTGGGTTGGACCCGATACCAGCGGCTAGCGGCAAGACATACATTGTCTGCACACCCGAGATGGCGTTGCACTTCTTTAGCAGCCTGTATACCGACTCTCAGTACTGGCGTAACGACTCCCTATACGTGATTTTGGATGAGTACCATCTGATACTCGACCCCGAACGCGGATGGATGTATCAGGCACTTGCACATTCGATCCCCAATCGACACGCTGGGCTCGCGATGACCGCGACGGGTAACGAGACGCTGTTCAAGCACTTGGATCGGCAGTACACCAAGGTTCTAACGGAGCATCTTCAGGGCGGTCGGCCCTATGAGCGGCTTGTCCGGTATCCCGAGCTACGAATGGATGAGGCGATCCCCGGCATCGTTGGTGGTCATATCGCCAAGCACGAGCCTGGCCTCATCTTTGTGGCGAGCAAACGGTACGGGTACGAACTCTGTGATCGGCTCGCGTTGAAGCCACCCTACCCGACCGTTCGGTTCCACAATGCTGACCTCTCGATAGAGGAACGTGAGTCAATCGAGGAGATGTTCGCGGAGGGTGAGATCGACGTTCTAATCCACACCACAACCCTGGTTGCAGGCATCGACTTCGATGTGTCTTGGGGCATCATCGCTCAGACCTCAACCCAGAACCATCTTGTCCCGCTGTATGACATCGTGCAGGCGGCATCTCGCGTAGGCCGTAAGCGGGACGGGATCGTATACATGGAGTATCTGCACAGTAGGGACCCACGGGTTGAGCATCTTATCCGTTCTGTGCTGACATCCAACTACGGCGACCAGTATATTGACGACCGACCACCACACATCCAGTCCCTGATTGATGAGTGGGCTGCCTACCTACTTATGCCACGCCGCCACATGAAGCCCCATATGGGACGGGCTAGCTCACTCACCAATGATGAGTTTGGCCGTGGATTCTTGGCGGAGACAGCGGAACATGCGAAGTATGAGTGTAGGTTTACTGATCTTAGCCTTAGCGACTACCTGGGCCAGTGGGGGCCGCGCCGTCTGATCGCGTTCATTAGTCGGATACTGAATGGGTATGTGAGCGAGGTCGGCTACATCGTAGATTCTGGGTACGATTGGTTGACCTACCCAGCCGATGTTAGCAACCAGGTCGAGGCTGCGCTGCTCTATGAGTACTACCGCGTCTCAGGTGATACGGACGGGTATATCACACCCATTCCGCGTGAACGGGCAGCGTATAGGACACTAGCCCAGAAACTGCTACGCATCATCTACCTGTGCTGCGACCTAGACCTATTTGGACCCATATCCAAGACGTGGCCTGACGAGAAACGGAGTCGTGACTCATGACTTGCCCCGGCGGTCGTTGTCAGAACGGGATCGTTGTTCCTGCGCGTGGACCTGTGGATTCGGTTGTCGTCGTGTTGGGTGAGTCGCCCGGTAAGACGGAAGCTGAACGTGGCCTACCGTTCGTTGGCCCGTCCGGCCAGCTACTGAACGAAGCCGCCAATGCGACCGACTTCCCACTCGCTGGCTGCTACATCACAAACTCGTGCAAAGCGTTTGTCGTTGACGACCCCAACCCAACCAAGACGGAGATTGATGACTGTCTTGAGCACGTCCTGACCGAAGAGATCGAATCGCACGAGCGGCTCCTGATTGTCGCACTCGGGAATGTGGCCGCGTACGCGGCTGGCGTGATACCACGCATATCCGGCATCATGTCCGTTCGTGGCAAGATCGTGGACAGTAGGTTCCGTAACCCGGACGGGACACCAATCCCGGTCCTGCCGACCCTACATCCGTCCTATATCCTACGTGGTGGGGGCGGTGAGCTACAGATACTACTTCAGCGTGACCTGGAGACCGCTGTCCGGTACATCCGGGGTGAGGACCTTGAGACGGAAACAATCAGCAACTGTGAGTTTCTGTCGGGGACGGACGATGCCATTCGAACCGTCATCAATGAGGCCAAGACCACCGGGTTCTTAGCTGTGGACTTGGAGACGGACGGCCTCAACCCACGCACCGACTACGCCCAGATCGTCGGGATTGCGATGTGCGGCGGGCCCGGCCACTCCCTGTTTGCCAGGACGCCCACTGCCCAGGAACGCGCTGTACGGGCAATCACGGCCCTCTACGGCGATGATAGCGTCCTGATCGTGGGCCACAACTCCAAGTTTGACGCTCAGTGGCTAACGACCCACTACTCCACCCCGCCCGATCTCTTTGATTGGGATACCCGTCTGGTCTACAACCTGCTGGCCGAGGAGGGTGTGAGCAAGTCGAGTGACGATGGGACCGTTCGGCGTGGCTTGAAGGCACTTGCTGAACTCTATCTCAACTGGCCCCGCTACAGTGACGAGATCGACCGGTACATGTCTGTTCGCACACCCGACCAACTTGATCGGGCTGAGATCGAAGAGGTTCTAAGTCAGTTCGAGGCCAGTGACCGCACGTTCGGTGGGTGGGCTAGCAATGACTTCCGTAACAAGACTAGCACACGCGCATTCGTCAAGGGCATCCTGCCCAATACACCAGCCGTTGTGCGGAACGAGTTTGCGGACCGGGTATACGATGCACTTGTGCAGGCGGGTGCGCCGGTCCTGATGTCTAGCATCCCGCCCCAGACAGTGTTCGAGTATGCGTGTAAGGATGCGTTAGCTACTTATCTACTGGCTGAGAAGTTCAAGGCCATGCTAGCGGACGAAGACCTGATCAAGACCGAGGAGCTAGTGATTCGGCCAGTCATGCGCGTATTCGACCGGATCATGGCCCGACCACTGTATGTGGATAAGGACCTACTCACTGAGGTCAAGGTCCCGCTCGCGACCGCTATAGCCCAGGCGGAAACGAAGGTTCGCGTCCTGGCCGGCAACCCAGGCCTCAACCCAGGTAGCACGAAGCAGCTAGCGAAGGTACTGTATGACCAGATGGGTGTGCCTGTGACTGTGAAGACGGACTCGGGTGCCCCATCGACTGCAGAGGACGCGTTGCTGGCTGTGCTATCCGACCCAGATGTAGGTGAGGGTGCAAAGTCGCTCTGTAACGCGATCCTGCACTTCAGGCGGCTGAGCAAGATGTCGTCGTCCTACATCGACAACATCATCGAGTTCGCGGAACCGTATGGCAAGAAGGATTGGGTTGTCTGGCCCGACGCCAACCTGGCAGGCACCGTTACGGGCCGCCTCAGCTATGTCAATCCAGCCGTGCAGACGATACCTAGCTATTGCAAGGCTATCTTCCTGCCACACCCAGGTCATGTTCTGATAGACGCCGATCTCTCACAGGCAGAGGTTCGGGTCGCAGTCATGTATAGCCTAGACCCCGGCCTTATCCACCTCTTCAAGTTGCGCGACTGCCCACAATGCGGGACACGGTATGAGGGCGAACGTATCTGCCCAACTTGCCATACTAAGAACGTGCCGGTAGACCTCTACACACAGCAGGCTAGACTCGTGTATGAGGATGATTCGCTCGACAAGTCCGCAATCGAACGCGCACTCGTGAAGAAGGTCTTCCTAGCAACCATGTATGGTCAGTCGCCCGCATCCTCAGCCGCTCAACTAGGGGTGTCCGTCGAAAAGGCCGACGAGGCCCTAACTCGGCTCCGTTCACTCTACCCAACCTTCTTCGAGTACTTCGACCGGATCGAATACCAGGTCAGCGAACCACCCTACGAGGTACGTAGCATGTTTGGCCGCAAACGAAGACTACGTGCCTACATGACCAGCCAGGATGAAGCCGTTAGAGCACAGGGAGTCCGTATGGCAAAGAACGCACCCATCCAGTCCGCAAGCAGCGATATGGTCTGCCTCCGTATCACTGAACTCGACCAAATCATGCGCGACCAAGAACTCAACTGCTTCCCCATCCTCTTCGTTCACGACTCCGTAGTCCTATCCTGTGAACCTAAACACGTCCCACAAGCTATCCCCATCATCGAAGATGTCATGACCCGATCACCTGTCCCAGAAGTTATGCTTGACGTAGAGGTCAAGGTAGGTATACGATATGGGTCAATTGGGGAGATGATGGAGTTTGTAGGTGGTGAGGTTTGATGGTAGTCGTGTTGCTGTGTCTCTACCTTGGTACGATTGTTGCGGCTAACGTGTTGGTTGCCAAGGTTGGTCCGGCTGCTATTGGGCCGGTTAGTTTCGTGTTGATTGGTGCGGACATGGTGATACGGGACATGTTGCACCAGAAGTGGCAGCAGGGGTTGGGGAGGCGGTTAGCGTTGCTTGTGGTCTCAGGGTCGGCGTTATCGGCGTTGTTTGCGGACACTCAGACGGTGGCGTTGGCGAGTGGGGTCGCGTTTGCCGTAGCGTTCACTGTGGATGCGATCCTGTATCAGCTACTGTTGCGGACCTCGTGGATGGAGCGGTCCATGAGGTCGAACGCCATAAGCGCGTTCTTCGATTCTGTGCTATTCCCAACCATCGCCTTTGGGCAGTTCATGCCCGCACTCATCATGCTGAACTACGTGTATAAGGTTTGCGGCAGCCTCTTTTGGGCGGTTGCCGTCAAGCCCTTGATGGAGGCTAGAGATCAGTGAATCTGTCAGAAGCATACGGACAATGGCTAAGTGCAGAGGCAGCGAGCGAAGTGACACATGGAGACTTGGTGGAGAAGTTCACAGCCGAGGTAGCGAACGCGATAAGTGAAGTGGCAAAGTCCGACCTGCTAGCGATAGCGATAGGAAGCCCAAGCACATACAGTGACCTGGGGAGCAACTGTGCTTCACTCGATGATGTCATCTCCTGCTTGGAGGATGTCTCGCGAGATGGGTCACGAGTTCTAGCGAAGCGATACGCGTTAGAGGCCAAATGGGAAGCATTGGAAGCAAGTTGGGTCGCCTACTGCATAGACGCGTTCCTGGATGCGGGTGTCCAAAAGACCAAGCTACCGGGGCAGGAAGCGATCCGGGCGATGTTGAAGGCACGGGCCATCAAAGCATCATATGACCTAGGAACACTAATGGGATGGGCTAAGGGTATCGAGGTTAGAATCGAGGCGCTTCGCGCACTCGGGACGATGAGGCAAACACTCATCAACAAGCTCTAAGAGGTGACGTGCAAATGGCTAAGGAACAGATGCAGGCTAAGGCGAAGGGACTCTGGTCTCACCTGAAGGCGGACGCAGAGGCGCAGGAGCAGTTCGCGGAGGGTGCTAAGGAGCGAATCCCGACGATCCTACGGTGTGCTAAGATCGGTAGCGGCAACCGGATTCGGATTCGGCTCATGGGCGAGTCGTTCACCAAGAAGTGCCAGCTATTCATTCCGGCCCAGTTCTTGGGCAATCGTGATCGTGCGCTCCCACTCATCTTCGCCCCGTCGCTTGAGTCGCGTGTCCTTCAACTCAAGCTGCCGAACGGCGATCCAGTGGCGTCGGTCATTGGCTACAAGGCGGGTATGTTCACGACCCAGGTATCCACTGTCTGGCGCATCCCCATCATTCGGTGGGAGTTCTCTACGGGGCCGGATGGCAAGGCTATTACGAGTGCGGCCCCGCACTGCTTGGAGGGGCCACGCAAGATCAAGGAGGCGCTCAACAGCTTCATCCTCAGTTCGCAGGACGCTGCGGTCCCCGAGGAGACGCGCGAGTCGTCACCTGTCTACCTCAGCCTGGAGGAGCCTGGCTGTGACATCAGCATCCACTCCATCGCCAAGGGCAAGACCGGTGACGGTCCGCCCGAGTACCAGGTCGAGAAGCATGAGAAGTCGGTTCGGATGACCAAGGACCACATCGCTGTGTTCGAGGCTTCCATTGAGGCTGTCGAGGCCGCGTGGCTGGAGCAGATGACCTTGGACGAGATGAACGCGGCCATCCACGGTGAGAACGCACCCGCAGTCAGTGCAGCAGCCCCGGTAAGCACCTTCGATGTGGAGGAGACTAAGGGCGCTTCGGTCCAGATCGGTGTGGACGACGACGACTTCAACCCGTTCGCGAACGAGTAGGTCCGGCCATACAGGTAGGGGGGCTTGCAACCCCCCTACCTGGTGGGGGGAGGTAGCTAAGATTGTTGTCACGGACGGCAACTTCAATGAGATAGTGTTCGAGAACGCACTGGAGCTTCGTTTCTACTATCATCTTGAGGATCATGGCCGTCAGCAGGCAGTAAGGGATGTTACACGGTTTGTAGCGGAGGAGGGTGAGGATGGGTGAGACGAAGGTTCACATCATGAGGTTCGGCACTGATATGTGGTGCGGAGCGGAGGTTCATTCAGAATCTGGTCTATATTGGGGGGAGGTGCGGTATGAAACTGGGGGAGAGCAGTAACAATTACACCTTGGACGTTGAGATTGACCCCAAGTCGGGGGGTCTGCGTTTCACCATCGAGTACCCGTTCCAAGATTTATATGGTGACCTGCGTTCTGAGGTCCTAGTTACTTGCTGTGGTGACTTGTTGGAGTTATCCGACCTTGTTGACGCGGCCTATTGGGCTAGGGAGAAGAAAGATGAGTAGGGTAGAGATGGGAGCAGGAGACTTCGGTTACTGCCCTAAGTGTGGAAACAGGGCCGTAGTCTTTGATTACCACTACGACGTTGAGTGCAGCTGGTTTGATATTTGGTGTGCGGCCTGCAGGAACTGCATCACCGTCAATGAACTGTGGGGCCTCTACAAGGCTTTGGCCGACCCGTGCAGGGTCACCCGCATCCTACGGACCGTGCTCAAGGATGCGACTGACACGCTGAACTTCGTGGATGCTCGATTTGGGTCTTCTGCTGGGTCATCCGTCTCTGATTGGGAGGAACTGGAGTCTGTCATCGAGGCGAGGGAATTGTTAGACGAGCTTGATATCCGGGTGGCTCCTCCCACTTCTACGGCTACGTCTTACCGATTTGGTGACGGGCCTGATGCGTATTGGGAGGATGGGCATGATGAGTAGTCCCATCACCCCCCATCATCTTGGGGGCCATATGGGCGTTACACACACGGACGAGGGTGCGTTGCGCGAGTTGATGGGCATCTCACCGACTAGCCGTGCGTTCATAGACATCGGGTGTGGGCCTGGCCTGCAGGTGCGGTTGGCTTCGCTCGCTGGACTACACGCTTACGGTATTGACGGTGATCCAGCGTTACGGGACAGCGACGCCTGGGTCGCGCTCCCTAAGTCCTTCCTGTGTACGGACCTTACAGACCCGAACATCGAAGTGCTGTCCAACTTCCTGCCGAACACCAATACGGCCATCGGCTGGTCGGTAGAGTTTCTGGAGCATCTTGAAGAGCAGTATCTACCCAACCTGATTGACGTGTTCTGCAGGTGCTCCATTGTTGCTGTGACGGCTGCCCCGCCCGGTCATCTCGGCCACCATCATGTGAATCTGCAGCGTGAGGACTACTGGATCAGCACGTTTGACTACCTGTTTGGGTTGACCTACGACCCAGCACTCACGCAGCGGGTGCGGAAGGCGTCCACAATGGGCCGTGCGTTCATGCGCTGCCAGGGTCTTGTCTTTGTTCAGTCTTGAGGGAGGTGTTAGTGATGGAGTGCTTGGCAGTTGCGTTCTGCATCATTGCCTTCGTG
>Ga0208198_1001044_pt1 | contig 26553 bp, 19 predicted proteins | sample AD_JPNTR2_MetaG_FD_184446 | JGI IMG/M metagenome (GOLD analysis project Ga0208198, IMG submission 184446) | Active sludge microbial communities of municipal wastewater-treating anaerobic digesters from Japan - AD_JPNTR2_MetaG (SPAdes) (version 2) | ecosystem: Engineered > Bioreactor > Anaerobic...
GGTAGGTGGGACCGGTCAGCCGTTGATAAACAGCCAGACCAATGGTCAGGAGAATGGCCAGAAACCAGAAAAGGCCTGATTTCTTATGATGGCTGCTGTTTTTCGTTTCTTCTTTCATCTGTAGTCTCAGCTTTCTGTTTCGAGTCAGGCTTAAAAATTAACCAGAACCCGATGAGGATAAAGAGAGACGGCCAGATATAGCGTTCGATTCTTTCTGTTTTGATCAAGATCATGAAAATACCGAGTAGAATCAGGAATAGGGCTGAGGCTGATTTTCTGAATCTACGGGCTATATAAATCAAGAGGCCAATAAGGATAAAAATAGCTGGCCAGTAATTAACCAGCGACTGGCCAAAGTTAATAACTTCCACCTCTTCCAGTAAAAAGAGGGTTCCGACAATAATCAAAAGCAGGCCCCAGAACAGGCGTCTTTCACGGGCCCGGTTTATTGGCTTATTTTCCTTCTGGCTTTGTTCCATAGCCACCTCCTCTATTACATAAACATAAATCAGAATTTTTTACTACTAATTTTTAAGGAGATGTTGTTCCTCCAGCCTCTATTCAATCAGCAGTTAATATCAGGAATGGCTTCTGATAGAAATTTTTGTAGAGTGGCCGCAGCCGCTCCCGATCATAATATTTATCAAGGTCAATTCGCTTCTTATAGCTGGTTACGATCTCCAGCGGTATATGATCATATTCGCCGTTGCGCAGGCAAACCATCCTGCCCATCTTATTTTCCATGACCAGATCCAGAGCCAGATTGCCATAAGCCATAGGCACAATGGAATCAATTGCGTCAGGATCACCGCAGCGGACGAGATAACCGAGTTTCTGATTGATGACATTTATCCGCCGGCCATTGTTGTATCTTGGAGATAATTCTCTCAGCATGGAAGACACTCGATCGCCAATGCCGCCAAGTTTCTTATGGCCATACATATCGGTTTCCTGGCTTTCAAAGATCATATCTTCGCCTTCAAAGGCGGCTCCTTCCGAAACCAGAACTACTGAGTAACGGCTGGGGTTAGAGCGGCGATCTTCGCTCAGCAGTTCGCACAGCCGTTCAACATTAAATTTATATTCGGGAATGACACAGCGGTCAGCAGCACCGGCCATGGTTGGTAACAGAGCTGTATAGCCAGCATAGCGTCCAAAAACCTCGATGACCAGAAAGCGCTCATGCGAGCCGGCTGTCGTCCGTAGAGCATGAGTCAGGCTGATCGTTCTGGTGATACAGGTCGAATAACCAATACAGTAATCAGTTCCCGGGACGTCATTATCCATTGTTTTGGGGATGGCCAGGATTTTCACCCCGAGCTGATGGAGATAAACAGCATAACTTAAGGTATCGTCGCCCCCGATTGGAATCAGATATTCTATACCCAGAAAATCAAGATTCTTCAAAACTTCTTCGGTCAGGTCGTTGACCTTCTGATTGTACTTGTCGCGCAGATGGACGGGCACATTGACATCGGGGACACTGCTGGGTCTGGTGCGCGAGGTATGAAGGAAAGTTCCACCGGTTCGGCCAACCCGATCAACTATTTCTTCAGTTAGCTCGGTATAATATTCCTGGTTATCGGCCTCTTTATCGCGGGTCATTTCGATCAAACCGGCCCAGCCGCGGCGGATGCCAATCACCCGATAACCTTCTTTAATGGCTCTGATGGTGATGGCCCTGATGGCCGGATTCAAGCCCGGGACGTCGCCACCTCCGGTAAGGATGCCGATAACTCCCTTGTTATTTTTCAAATTGGCCATTGTTTCTTCTCCTTTTTACTGTCCGGCCTGCCAGCCTCAAATTTTTGTTAGATAGATTAGCACCCGGCTGATTAAAGTCAAGGTTCAAATTTTCAAGCTCTATCTCTTTGAGATTATAAATTAACGAAACAACCTTAGCAAGGTAGGTACAGTGCTGACCAGTGGCGGGTCGACCATCTGTAAAGCTATAAGCTATCATCAGTAGATAGCCAGAAAGGCACCCAGGAAGGCCATAATAACGGCGAGAATTCTGGTCCTGGTCACTTTTTCTTTCAGGAAGATAGCGGCCAGTACAAAAACAAAAATCATACTCAGCTGGCTCAAGGCGGCGGTAATTGAGGCAAAAGCATACTTAATTCCGCCAATCCAGAAGAGAAGAGATAAATAAGTCCCCAGAAAAGAGGCTGGAGCAAGATTCTTCCAGTTATTCAGTTTAAGCAGCGGAGTAAACATATATCTGAATTTTGGGACCAAAGGCAGGAGAAGCAAAGGCGCAGTTCCCCCGGCCAGTCTAACGCCAGTGGCCCAGACGACGGGAACTTCACCGAGGACAGGCTTGATTATTATGACAGCCACCGCTACCAGAGCCATAGCTGTTGTCCCCATCATAATACCCAGAATAAGGTTTCGACGGGAAGCAGGCCCATCCTGGCCCTGGCTGTCGGCTTGATTCTTGGCTATTATCACCACAGCCAGAGCAATCAGAGCGACCCCAACCAGTTGATGCCAGTTGAGGCGCTCGCCCAGAAAAATAAACGACAGGATGATCACAAAGGGAGTATAAACGCTGTCAACAATGGCCGTCAGACTGGCGCCAATGAGCTTCAGCGTCCAGAGAAAAAGAGTATCAGAAAGGGCAATGCCCAGAAAGCCGCTGAGGAAAAGTAACCACGTCGTTCGGGCTGATACAGCTGGCCAGAGGCTGGCTCCGGTGACGAGGCTGGTCAGAACGATCAGGACCAGAGCCAGAAGGTTTTTGCCCAGATTAAGACCGATAGGATGAACGGTCAGGCTGCCTTTTCGGAAGAGAATGACTGCCACGGCCCAGACAACAGCCGAAGCTAAAGCTAACCATTCGCCAGAGTATTGAATTGTATTCATCTATTTTACTGACCGGGCCGGCTATCAGATTCATAGCCAGCCAGTTAGATCTTGAATAAAGGTTTATAGCAGATAACCACCCAGCCGTCAAACCACACCTGTATTTATTTAGGTTGAATTAAGGGCTGCATTTGAAGTATCCTGTCCCTAGAAAAAAATCTTGTGGAGGATTAAATGAATAAAAAATTAAAAGAGTTGTTGCTGGTTTCTCTGATTGTGTTTTCTCTTCTCTGGTCGTTCAGTTGCCAGGGGCAGAAGCAGGAGGCACCGGCACCAACTGTGCAGAAAACGGTTATTCAGATTGGCCAGCAGGAAGTCCAGACACTGGATGAGGCTATTTACAAAACAAGAGAATTTAACGGGCGTAAGAGGGAATATTTATCGCTCGATTTTTCCACCATCAGTCACCCGGCAGCCGTTACTGATTTTCAGCAGGTCTTTCATCTGCCACCGGTCAAACAATACCGAACCGGCACCTGCTGGTGTTTTGCCACCACTTCTTTTCTGGAATCCGAGCTGAAGAGGCTGGGTCGGGGTGAAATCAAGTTATCAGAAATGTACACTGTTTACTGGCAGTATGTGGAAAAGGCCCGCCGCTTTATACGAGAAAAAGGAGACTCTTTCCTGGGTGAAGGCTCAGAGTCAAATGCTGTCACCGCCATGATGAAGCAGTATGGAGCAGTTCCGGCCAGTGCTTATACCGGACTTTTGCCAGGACAGACCGAACATGATCATTCCAAGCTGTTTCAAGAAATCAGGAATTATCTCGATTTTTGCAAGAAAAACGAATACTGGGATGAAGAAAAAGCAGTGGCCTATGTCAAGCTTATCCTTAATAAATATCTGGGCGAACCACCGGCCACCATCGAAGTTAACGGCCAGAAGATGACTCCTAAAGAATACCTTGATAATGTTTTGCAGCTCCCGCTTGATGATTATGTTTGCTTTATGTCCTTTAAATATGTGCCTTTTTATACCAAGGGCGAGTATAAAGCACCTGATAACTGGTGGCACAGCCAGGACTATTATAATGTTCCTCTGGGCGAGTATTACCAGGCTATAGTCAATTCTCTTCAAAAAGGTTACTCAGTAGTTTTCGGTGGCGATGTTTCTGAGCCCGGAATTAGCGGTGATGAGGGACTGGCCATTGTGCCGACTTTCGATATTCTGCCTGCTCTGATCAATCAGGACAGCCGTGAGTTCAGATTCTATAATCAGACCTCAACCGATGACCATGCTATTCATGCCGTTGGTCTGGCCCAGTCCGGTGACCACACCTGGTTTTTAATTAAAGATTCCGGTGGCGGCGCCCACCGCGGACCTTTTAAGGGCTATGAGATGTTCAGAGATGATTTTGTAAAACTAAAGATGCTGGTTTTTATGGTTCATAAAGACGCTGTTTCTGATTTGCTGGCTAAATTTGAAACTAAAGCTAAATAATCTAAGCGAAGCTCTGGTTTTATATCAGAACAGCAGTAAAAAACGATCATCAAGGGGCTTGCTGGAAAAGGCAAGCCCCTTTTTGTTTGAGCCGGTCAGCTCGTTGAGGAGCGGCTGGCTCCATATATCGAATTCCGATAACAGGAGAAAAAATGAAGCACAGTGGCTTTAAGTTTAATCGTCTGGCTTTTCTGCTGGTTGCAACCTGTGGTCTTGGCCTGATTCTAAGTTTCTCTCTGGGAGGGAAAACTGCTTTTATTCAAAAAGAGCAGACAGCGAGGATAGAACCTGACCGGCTGGAGTTTGATTCCTGTACGAGCATCATGGTCGGACGGCTGGCTTCAGCTGACGGTTCGACCATGACTTCCCATTCCTGTGACAGCAACACCGACCGCACCTGGATCAATATTATCCCTCATACCAAGCACCGGCCGGGAGAGAAGGCAGAAATTTATTTTGAACCAAAAAGGCTGAAAAGCTTCGACGATCCGGATCGCGTACCCGTGGGGGAAATTCCCCAGGTGGCCGAAACAAATGCCTATTTCAACGCTGCTTATCCTTTTATGAATGAATGGCAGCTGGCCGCCGGTGAAACCACCATTGGTGGGAGACGCGAGCTGAAGAGTGATGAGGGCTTGCTCGATGCACCAGAACTTTTACGGCTGATGCTGGAACGGGCCAGAACAGCCAGAGAAGCGATTAAGGTAGCCGACGAGCTCACCAGAAAATATGGCTATAATGATTGGGGCGAAAGCCTGACTTTAGCTGACCCGGAGGAGGTCTGGTTATTTGAGATTTATGGCCCGGGTAAAGGCCGTAAAGGTGCTGTCTGGGCTGCGCAGAGAATACCGGACGGTGAAATTGGCGTTTCCGCTAATGCCAGCCGCATCAGACAGATTGATTTAAAAAATAAAGATTATTTTCTGGCTTCAGCTAACGTGCTGAGCGTGGCTAAAGAATTCGGCTGGTGGAAAGAAGGAAGTGGTGAACCTTTTGAATTCTGCTATGCCTACGCCCCGGAATCAAGATACAGCCTCTATTGCCGGCGGAGGGAATGGCGGGTCTTAAGCCTGCTGGCTCCTTCTCTTCAGCTTGATCCCAATGCCGAAAATTATCCCTTCTCAGTTAAACCGGAAAAGAAGGTGACTATTAAAGACGTGCTGGCTATTTTTCGCGACACCTATGAAGGTACGGAATTTGATCTGACTGCCGGTCTCCTCACATTTAACAAAAAGAATCAGGTTGTAAAGAGTCCAGTAGCCAATCCCTTTATGAATGCTGACTGGCGGGAACTTTTGCGGTTAAAGCGGGAAAGAACCATCTGTTCGCCGACCGCTACCTATCTCCAGATTACCCAGTCCAGAAAATGGTTGCCGCCGGCGATCGGCGGGGTGGTCTGGCTGGGCTATGATAATCCAGCGACCACGCCTCATCTACCTTTTTATGCCGGGATAAAACATATGCCACCATCCTATGAAATTGATGGTCGTTCTGCTTATCGCCTCGATTGTGCCTGGTGGGCTTTTCGAACAGTTAGCAAGCTCGTTACCTTCCGTTATCAGGAAATGAAAGAAGAAGCTGCCCGGGTCTGGCGGCAAATGGAGGACAAAGCTTTCGACGAGCAGGCGGCAATCGAAGCCGAGGCTCTGCAGCTTTATAAAGAAAATCCTGAAAAAGCCAGAGATTTCCTGACCGATTACTGTCAGAAGAAAGCCGAGCAGGCGGTGGCTGATTACTGGCGGCTGGCGGGTGAGCTGTGGGTGAAATATTCAGCCAATTTTTAAAGCAAAAAATATAAGAAACCAAAGAATAAGCATGAGAAGGGTCAAGAAGAGTGGCTCCGACTGTTGCTGGCCGGCATGAATTTCTTTAAACTTAAAGGGTCTAAAGAAGGAATAGCCTGATGAGCAATAAACAACTTTTAACCTCTTTGAACCGGGCTGAGCTCGAAGCTTATCTTCGAAAGATCGGGCAACCATCATATCGGGCCGGTCAGATTTTCAGGTGGCTTTATCAGGCGGGTAAAAGCCAGGCGGCTGAATTTACTGATTTACCGCTCGAGTTGAGGCAGCAGCTTGAAGCTGATTTTATAATTAACCCGCTTAAGCTAAAAGAGAAAGCGAGCTCTAAGGACGGGACGATCAAATATCTTTTTGAGCTTCTGGATGGTAATTTTATTGAAACCGTCATGATTCCAGCCGAAAAGCGGCAGACCTTTTGCCTTTCGACTCAGGTTGGTTGCAAATTCCACTGTGCTTTTTGTGCCAGCGGGCTTCATGGCTTCAAGCGAAATCTGGAGGCAGGGGAAATTGTCTCGGAAGTCCTGAATCTGAAATATGTTTATGGCCATCAGCCAACCAATCTTGTCCTGATGGGCATGGGCGAACCACTCGATAATCTGGACAATGTTCTCAAAGCGATCAGAATTCTCAACGACCAGAATGGGCTGGCCCTCGGGGCAAGAAGAATAACTGTTTCTACCGTTGGCCTGATACCGGCTTTAAAAAAGTTAATGGACTTTGAGTTGCAGATTAATCTTTCTCTGTCGATTCACAGCGCAATTGACGAGAAAAGAAGGCAGTTGATGCCGGTCAACAAAAAATATCCGCTGGAAGAGTTAATTAAAGCGGCTGAAGATTATTTAAAAGTAGGGGGTCGACAGCTCACTCTGGAGTACATTGTCATTGGCGGTTTTAATGATTCACTCTACGACGCCGAAGCCCTGGCAGCTGTTTCGCGCCGGCTTAAAGCCAAGGTAAATCTCATTGCCTACAGTCCGGTCGCGGGCTTCAAATGGCAACCGCCAGCGAAAGAAGATGTCGAGCGATTTAAGATGTGGCTGGAGGAAAGAAAAGTGCGGGTGACCATCAGGCAGTCAAAAGGGATAGACATTGCTGCTGCCTGCGGCCAGCTGGCTGGAAAATTTCAATAAGCAGTCAAAAAAGTAACAAAAAGTGAAGTGGCCAGAATCAGTTGGCCCGTTCAAGCCGGGTTAAGACTTCGAGATGTGGCGTGCGGGGGAAAAAGTCAAAAGCTCGTATAGCTTGAAGCTCATATTCTGGACGCAGCCGGTTTAAATCACGGGCCAGGGTGGCCGGATCACAGGAAAGATAAAAGACTGAGCGCAGAGGAATCTTTTTTAGAGTGGCAATAAGCTCCGGCTCAAGACCTTTACGTGGAGGATCAACAATCGCCGCTTCGGGCTGGAAAGCCGTTATTTCATTCAGTCTCTGCTCGACGCGCCCGGCGACGAGCTTGATATTGGTGGCCTGGTTCAGTCTAAGATTTTCCTTAAAATAAAAGATATTGGCTGGCTCTGATTCCACCGCCAGGACCTCTGAAGCCAGAGTGGAAAGGAAAAAGCTGAAGGTGCCGACTCCGGCATATAAATCGAGAAGGCGAGCCGGTTTATTTGCTTTAAGCCAGGTTTTAAGTTCATCGACCACTTGCAGTAACTGCGGCGGATTGACCTGAAAAAAGCATTCCGGGCCATAGCGCAGCCTGACTTTTTCGAATTTTTCTTCAAGATAGAGCTGGCCGTAGATAGAAATCGGTCTGGCCGCTGGGTGGTGAGGGAGGAGACCAGCGATACCGGTCAGGCCGGGCTGGTTACTTAAGTGAGGCAGCCACCTGCCAGCCGCTTCGGTTAAACCCTGTTTGTTATCACTATAAAGGACGGCGAGAAGTGCGCCGGCTGAAAAACTCTGGCGGATTTCAATCTGGCTGATGGCAGGAAGGGGAGAAGTCTTGATTAATTCTTGAAACGCAGAGAGAAGAGAATTTACTTCGCCACTGACCAGAGCGCAATTTTCAACCGGCAGAAGGTCAGTTGGAGAGCCAGGTTCATGGTAAGCCAGAAAGGGCTGCGGGCTGTTCCAGACGACGGTCAGCTTGATTTTGTTTCGGTAGCCATAGATTTGAGGTGAGGGGACGAGGTCAGGCGATTTACCGGCCCCTTGATGGTAGGGAATCTTAAAACGGCTGAGGATTTCAGCCAGCTGCCCGGATTTGATTTTAGTTTCAAGCTCGTAGGTCATAATCTGATAGGGAGAACAGGCCCGGTAATGGGAGCAGTGTGGTTTGATCCGGTCGGGCACCGGTTCAAGGATCTCGACAGTTTTCCCCTCGAGGAAATTTTTTCTTTCGGCCAGAATTTTAACGCTGACCAGTTCACCAGGTAGGCCTTCATCCGTAAAAACAACCTGCCCCTGGTGAAGGCCAAGGGACCGGCCAGGATAGACTATTTTTTCTATTCTGAGTTCCATGAGTTTTCTATTTTATATTAGCAGAAGGGACAAAGCTAATGATTGCGTTCGGCACGAAAGAGATTTTCTTCTGGCTAAGAAAGATAAAAGAATAAATAACTCAAGAATAAGCGAATAGAAGAATAGAAAAGCCTGAGGCCATAGTGGGTATCCGTCCTTCCGCCTGGCCACTGCCCACCGTATCAATTGACCTGATTTCGATCAAGTCTGAGCGGTAGAGCTTTTTCCTTCTATCAGGCGGCGAGTTTCCTCAGACAACGGGCAGGCAGGGCCAAAATCGCCTGGAGAAGGTCAAAAATTGCCTTAACGGTTATACCCAGCAGGCGAAAGGGCAGTGATAGAAGCCAGACCAGCGGATACAGGATCAATGCCGCTAAAGCCAGCGGCCAGCATAGCACAAATAAAATCAGCCAGAGTAAGAATTTGATCATGCTTATTTCATCCTTCTTTATTCAGTATAAACGAAAAGCCAGGTCAAATAGTTCACTCTTTTTAATCTTTTTGCTCATGATGGCACACTCCGAAATCAAGGTAAACCTCCACTTTGCTGTGGGAAAGGGAGAACCCCGGCTTATCTATGATTTTCTTTTATGAAAAGTGTATGGAAAGTGGCTGTCGTCTGGATTCCAGGGGACATTGCCATCAAAAACCAGCACGCTTTCCAGTCAAAGCTGGCCAGATCTTCAGGGCTGCCGGGTGCTACTCTGGCCACAAAAGCTGGTGAAGGGGCAATAGCGGCAACTGTCTTCAGCCTTGAATCTGGCTGAAAAAGGCTGGCTGCTATCAACAATTTCCAGGAGCAATTTATCAATGATTTGCTTTATTTTTTCGAATTTTTCCTGCCGCGCTGACTTCTCTTCATCTGATTCTGCTAAGGGGAAAATGTTCTCCCCCTGGCTACTTTGCCTTTTTCCTTTTCTCCCTCTAAGCGGCGAATATTCAATCTTTTCGTTAAGATGGTTTATGCCCAGAATGATGACCGCTGAATAAATATCTTCAGGTGGCAAATTATATTCGGCTGAAGCCAGAAGCTGATAAAAAGGCAACTGCAGACTTTTAATAGCCTGCGGCCAGCTGGTTCGATCTTCAATCTCAAGCTTATCAATATTAATTACCTGATTCCTTTCGCTGGCTGAAGTTTTATAATCAAGAAGGCAAAGATATTCGCCACGCTTTTCTATCCGATCAATCTTTCCTTTGAGATGAAAGGTACCAGGGCCGAGATCGTAATCGCGTTTTAGATCTTTTTCGAGCTCCAGCAGAATTGGATTCTGGCCAGCAGCCCGAAGTTTCTGGACGACTTTTTGCTGATAATTAAGAAGAAATTCCTCTAAATGCTGTTCTATTTGCTTTTTCATTAAAAAGAAACTGCCGGAAAGCGGTGAGGGATAACGCCGTTGGCTGAATTCCCTGTCAATTAGCTTTTTTAATCTGGCGGTATCGGCTTCTTCCAACGCCCTCTGTTTCTTCAGGTCAGGCCAGAAATACTGCCTTAAAATAGCATGGACTAATGTGCCAATTTCATCTTTTTCTAAGGATTCGGTCAGCTCTTCTTTTTCGCTCAGCCCGAGAACATGAGTATAGAAAAATTCGACCGGGCACTTTAAATAAGTATTCAGGCTGGAGGCGCTAAAGGTCATATTGTTAAGATAGCTCAGGATTTTTTTTGTTTTGCGGATTTCAGGTGGGCTTGGTGCCTGCAGGGCCAGACGGTAGATGACTTTCTTAACATATTTATTTTCGTCTATTTCTTTTTCTTCCTTTTGCTTTTCCCAGATGGCCTTTTCCACATACCGACTTTTCTGCTTTTCATCATTTTCGATAAAGAAATAATGAATTTTCTTTGCCCCGGCTACTAACAGGCTGAGGTAATATTCAATTCTCTTTTCCAGACTCTCGTAATCAGGCAGAGCAAGAGCTTTTCTTAAAGGTGCGGGCAGAAGAGAGTCAACTTTGCCTGTCCCGGGTAAAACATCATCATTCACATCAAGAAGATAAACCTCATCAAACTGGAGGCAGCGCGTTTCCCAGAAACCAAGGACCTGGAGGCCACGAAGCGGTGTGCCTGGAAAGCGGACCCGGGCCTCAGAAAGCAAACGCCGGAATAGCTGAAAATAACCTGAACGCCGGCTGAATTTCTGTTTGGTCAGGAGCTGGCTCTGGAGAATTTCCAGTTGCTGGTAAAAAGCCCGGGCATAAGGCTCAAATAAAACATGAAGAGGAGCGGTGCTTTCTTCTGAAATAAAATCCAGGAGACAGATTAATTTGGCGGCGAAATCATTGATATTTTCCAGATTCAGGAAAGGAATAATAGTCTTCTGGTGTATCGAACGAAGATGCTCAATAAATTCAGAGCTTCGAGGGTAGGCGGGATTTTCACCGGCATATTTTTCCAGGCTGTCCTTGAGATCCGGATCAGCCGCCATCTCCTCCAGCGACCAGAAAAGCCGGCCTTTTTTCTGGTTAAAATTACTCTCCATAAGATGAAAGAGGATCCTGGTGTGTTCGGCTGTTCTGGGTGACGCCGGGAAATAGATATTTTTGGTATAAGGATGAAGCACAAAATTGAGGTAATCGGGGACATAGAGCCTGAATCTTTCCTCCGGTGGCAGAGCCAAATTTTCGCCTGAGATATCTTCTTCGGCTGTTTCCAGCAGCTTAAAAAGGGAATCAAAGAAATTAAAAAGCGGTGTTCTGGTCAGGGGATAACCGACAGAAATGTTGTAAGCGTTCTCTGGCAGCCGGGCCAGAGTCTGTTCAACCACTGGAATTAAAGTTTCAACTGCCGGAAGAACAATAACCTGTTTTTCATTGAGCTCTGCGGGTCTCGAAATCTTATTTTCAAGAAGATTATTCAGATGAAACAGCTGACCATGACCGTCGGGGCTCTGGCAGAATTCAAGCTCAGGCGCAGGCACAGAACTTTCCTCCCCGGTACTTTCTTCCGCTTCATCAATTTCTTCTATCTCCGAGCGGTCAACTCTGATTCTTTTCATCATTTCTTCCCAGCCGGTCCCTTTGAGTACGAAGAATCTGGTTTTTTCCGCCTCGAGCACTTTATTGAGCAATTCAAATTCGGCCGCAGTCAGAAGATAAAAACCAGCCAGGATAACTTCTTCCAGTGAAGTAAACCAGTCTGGATGAAATTTGGCCAGAACCTTTTCCAGCCGGCTGGCCCGGGTCGAAAAGCGGTGCTGCTCCACCTCCCAATAGAAGTTTTCGTAGAAATAGGACATTTTTTGCAGTCTGGTCCTGGTTTTCTCCGGAATTTTTTCACCGGCCAGCTCATCTATGGCCAGAAACTTATCCATGGTGATCAGGCCCATTTTGAGTTCTTCGAGGGTCTGAAAAATCTTGTTGCCGACGGGGAAAAACTCATCAAAAGTCAGCTTCGATTTTTTCTGCCCGGAAAAAGAGTGCTCCGGGCTGGCCTCGTTTAAATCATACAAAAGACTGACTGCCTCCACTGTCTCCAGAAGCGGTTCCTCTCTCCTCAGAAACTGGCTGTAGAGAAAATCAATAAAATCATCCAGAGAATAGATGGTAGGCGGCAGAAAACTGTGTCCGATCTTTTCGCCGAGTGCTTTGCGCAGGTAGTGACCTGGCCTTTGCTCAGGGAAGACGACGAAGATACGGCTAAAGTCAGTCAGGGAAGCGGATAAATGGCTGGCTATAAGGTTAATGAGATTTACTCCAGCCGGAACAATAGTTACTTTCAAAGAACTTCCTCCAGCTCACCTGAATCAATATAAAGTAGCCAGCCGCTGACCTTTCTGTTTGGGTATATTTCTTCTAGCATGGCCTTATAGTTTTTTACCTGCTGGGCGTGGCTTTTTTTAACCGTCTCGCCGGAGAATTGACCTGTTTTAAAATCAATGATGGAGATGACATCCGGGTCGATGAGCAGGCGGTCAGTACGGTATAGTTCACCACTTTTGTTGACCATTTCCGCTTCTGTCTTGACCTTGCGGCCCGGTCGCTGTCTGAAAAATTCAGCCACTTCCGGCCTCTTTAAAAATTCGAGGAGTGATTTTATGGCCTCTTCCTTTTCTTCTGGCTGATATTTTCGGAAGGCCTGATCGCAGGTGATCTTTTCCAATTGTTCCTCGATGTCTTCTTCCAGAAAATCAACCTTCTCGAGGATGGCATGAATCAGCTCACCACGCCTTTCCTGACGGTAATGAGGAAGATTTTTTACCAGACGAAATCTGTCTTGAGCTGCACCGACAAAATTGAGAGGCGGATTTGGTATCGCTATCCTGCCGGGAGCGCCACCGGCTCCTGGTCTGGATTTTCTGGCTGGCTTCTCTTCAGCCGATTGAAATTTTTTTTCTAGCGGGAAACCCAGCGCTTCCAGAAAGTCAAAAGGGAACCCCCTTTTTTGGCCCCGCTGGCCAAGTATATAAAGCTCTTCCCTGGCTCTGGTCAGGGCAACATAAAAAGTGTTCAGCCGATTGGCCAGTTCCTTGCTCGAGGTTTCCTCGTAGATAGAATGCAGCTCTTCGTCGTCGGCAGTCATATCTTTCGAAAGCTTAAGTACTTTTACCCTGGCCGGCCCCTCGCCGCTATCTTCTTCCTTCAGGAAAAAAGGAATAGACGGTGGTTGTTCGGTGTAAAGGAGCAGAATGACCACCGGCGATTCCAGCCCTTTGGCTTTATGGATGGTCATAATCCTGACCGCTTTAATGCTTTCCGGAACATCAACTGTCCAGACTGAATTATCTTCTGTTTCTTCCCCGGAAAATCGAATAAAATCACGCAGATTGCTTCCGCCTTCTCCTTCAAACTTTTTTATTACTTCCAGAAGCTTAATCAGAGCCGATTGCTCATCACCGGTGAGGTCGGGATTGAAAACAGAAAAAGTGCGGTAAATTTCGCTGACCAGATCATAAAGAGGTAAATAGCCAACCGTCCTGTAAAGAGACTCAAAATATGATTCCCAGAGATCCTGATATTTTTGCTTGAAATAGGTGTAAAGAGGATAATCTTTTTTGACGCCTCTGAGTCTGGTCTCCAGAATGAATTCGGCCAGCTCTCCTCTTTCTGGTTGCGAATGGCCGTCGGTCCGCAGCTTGTTTTGAAAAAGGTTGCCCAGAAGAAAGGTGGAGAAGTTCAAATTATCAAGTGGAAAATCAAGAAACTGCAGCAGGGCCAGAATTTCCTTGATTAGCGGCCGCTGTCTGATATCGAGTGCCGAAAAGGTAACAAAAGGGATCTCTTTCTCATTTAACCAGGAGGCGGCCCTGGCTACCGTCTCGTTTTTGTAGGCTAAAATGGTTATATCTGAAAAATCATAGCCACGGTTCAGAAGTTCAGGGATCAGATCCTGAACTCTTTTTTTGAGGGCTGAGTCTTCCTGCTCAATTTCTTCTTCTGTTTCCGTGCCGGCGCTGAAATCTTCCCCGTTCTTGCTATCTTTGTCTTGTTCATCCTTATTTTTTGATTTCCGTGGTGGCTGGAAAAACTCCATTTCCACATAGCCAGGGAAAATTTCACTGCTGCTTTGTGTTTTATCATCAACTCCCTGACATTCGAAGTCATCCAGCCCGCTGCTCCGGGCGGCTTCTTTCCAGGCTTCTATCTTTTCAGCCTTTTTCGTAGTATCCTGACCGACGCCCAGCTCTCTAATACCTCGTGGAAAAATGCTCGAGACAAAATCAAGAATAGCCCGCCGGCTGCGGCGATTGGTGGCTAGAGGCTTGACACAAACATTTACTGGATAGAATTTTTCATCACCTTTTTTCAGGCCAACCATGATCTGGTAATCCGCTTCCCGGAAGCCATAAATCGCCTGTTTGGTGTCGCCGACGATGAATAAACTTCCTCCCTGGGAGAGGGCATTATCGATAAGCGGCACCAGATTCTTCCATTGAATAGGTGAGGTATCCTGAAACTCGTCAATCAGAAAATGGTAAATCTGGCCGCCCAAGCAGAGATAAATATCAGGCACAACACCGGTATGAAGATAAGCAGCCAGGTGGCGATTGACATCGTCGAGAAAAATCAAGCCATTTTCTTTTTTGATAAAGTCAAGCTGTTCGAGAAGACGGTTATAAACCTGAAGGTGAGGTTGAAAATAAGAGGCGGCATAGAGCCTTTTATATTTTTTTAGTTTTTCTTTAAAATCATCCAGGTACTTAATTGTTTCCTCATAAAGCCTCAAAAGCTCCGGCGGTTCAGATAGTTTTGGTTGTTTAACCGGGTCGGTTTTAAAGGAACAGTCAAACCAGTCGCTTATATTATTTGCGTCCAGGCGTCGCCAGATGGCCGAGCGGTTAGCTCTTTCCAAAGGTGTATTGATCAAAAGCTGGCGGAGCTTCTGTAAAGAATCGCTCCAGTTGCTTTCTGCCTTCTTGAGCTCCAGTTCGAACTCCTCTGGCCTTTTTATTTCAGGCTGACGGTACAGAGCCTCCAGCTTTCGGTAGAACTGAGTAAAGGTCTCGAGTATTTCATCAGCCGGGTTCCAGAGGAAGGCTTTATCACTGCCTTTCATTTCTTTAAGGCTATCTGTAATCCTGAGCAGTAGCTTTCCATCTTCTGCTTCGGCGGTAATATTTCTTAGATAACGGTAAAAAGCGTAATTGATGACCGGCGAAGTATTGAGAGTAATACTAAAATCAGGACTGAAGCCCATTTCTATGGCTGAGGCCTTAAAAACATCGGTCATGAAGCTGTCAATGGTGGTGACCTGAAAATCGCTGTAGTGGTCAAAGAGATATTGCAGCTTTTCTTCGGCCCGGCCCGGGAAAGCCTCTTCGGGCAGGCTGACCAGCTCTTTAATGTCCTTCAGCCGGGCGGTGTCCTGACCGAAGTGGGTGGCTTTCAGCCAGCCAATGATTCGGTCTTTCATCTCATTGGCGGCGTTATGAGTGAAGGTGATAGCCAGAATCTGATTGAGCTGGTTATTCCTGATTTTATCAGAGAGGAGGAATTGAGCAAATCTTAAGGTCAGGGCATGAGTTTTGCCGGTACCGGCGGAAGCATCGAGTAAGATAAACTCTGGTCTGGAGACCTCAGTATCTTTTGGTAGAATTAACTCCCCGCTCATAAGATTAGGATATTAACAGAAAGACGAGCAGAAATAAAATTATTATCACCAGGCTCAAAACTAGAAAACCTGCCCGACTAACTTGATGGTGGCGAAAGCAGAAATGAAAGTAAAAATAGCAAAGGCAATCAATAAAGAACCCAGGATAATAAGTAATTTTTTAAAGGTTTTTTCTTGAAATTTAGCTTGGTGATGGGAGACCAACCTGACCAGGAAGAAATACCAGAGAAGAGCACCCAGGCCGCAGGAAAAGGCAAACAAAATAGCTGGCCAGAAAACATTTTTGAGCAGCCCATGGGCGGTCACTGCCCCGGCTACGCCAATCCAGAAGGCATAAAGGGATGGATTGGAAACATACAGCAAAACCACGCCGAGCAGCGGCCGGGCCGTTTTGGTAACCGGTCCGTTTTTTTCGGTGTTAAGCTTAAAACTCCTGGCATCATGAAATAGCTTCAGACCGAGAAAAAGCAGAATGGCCGCCGCTGCTACCTTCAGCCAGTGAGTATAACCGGATAGATTTATGGAAATGTGGAAAAAACCAAAAAGAGAAACAAGACAGAAAGTCATATCAAGCAAAGCTGTAAAGAGACCGGCTATCATTCCATGGAAAAAATCTCTTTTAAGCGTCTGGGAAATTATGTAGATATTGACGGGACCAACCGGGACCGCCGCAAAAAATCCAATCAAAAAGCCTTTCAAGATAAACATTAAAATTTCCAGGATTAAAATATAAAAAATAAAAATACCCTAAAACAGGGCCTTTGGCAAGGCAAAACCTGCTTTCGGGGTCAACTCTGATTGACTGGAAAAAGTGAGGCTCTGGCCAGGTTGCTTCTATAAAGACGATGATTACATCTTCGGAATAGTCGTTTCTGTTGAATCTTCTTCCAGATCGCTTTCAATTCCAAGCAGCTTGGCAATTCCCTGATAGACCATCTTCAATGATTTCTTCTGCTCCTGCAGCTGAGCCAGAGTCTGCCTGACCCGCTGCAATTCTCTTTCAACTTCGGCGTCGATAGCTGCGAGCTGGCTGCGCACATCTTCCAGAGTCTTCTTATAAAGGTCTTCTTGTTCTTTTGAGATGCCCATCTCTTTGACTCCTTACTTTGCTCCGGTTTATTTATTTAAACCGAAACCAATGGTAATTGGTTTCCAAACCTTTACTTTAACACCATCCTTTTCTGCTGGCAAGAACTTCCATTTCTTAATGGCTGAAATAGCCTCTTTTTCCAGAGCTACAGAGCCTTTAATCCCCCGGACAACAACCGCCTCCAGCACATCGCCGTTTTCTGAGATCAGGGCATTGACGACAATATTTCCCTTGACGCCTGCCCGTCGGTCAACTTCGGGATAGACGGGATCTACACTTCTGATCAATTTAGGTTCGACATCAACCATGGAGAGAGGAACGATCTCACCTGGCCTGGCTTTCTGCACGGTCATATTAACTGGCTGTTCTTCCTGTTTAGTCTGAGCGGACGCCGGGGGTGTCTCCATCTGCTCTGCTTTAATCACTTCGATTTGACCGGTAGCAGCGGTGGCCGACTGTTCCTGAGCAGAGAGGGTCTGTCCGCTCTCTATATTGACTTCAATCTTTGGCGTTTCTTGAGGAATTATAGGGGCAACTGCTGCCGCCGAGGGTTGATTTCTGGGCTGAGTTTTACCAGCCTGACTGTCTTTGATATTCTGGCCGCCAGTTGTTCCCTGACTTTTTTCTGTCCGGTTCTGCTGGTTACGGTAGGCAGCCATCTGTTTTTCAATCTCTTTGTTTATATCTTCTTCTCTGGGCTGGTTTTCTGTGACAGCGGTTGTTGTCGGCTGGTTGGTTTCGGTGGCCTGCAGGGCAGCCGTCTGATTAACCGGTTGAGGCGAAAAGTCAGGAGACTTTTTCCTGCCCAGAGTCAGAAAGGCAATCAGACTGATGACGGCCAGAGAAGCAGCGGCCAGACCGATATATTTAGTGGATGACTTCTTACCGGTCTTTTTCTCTTCACTGCTGGCGGTATAAGCCTTGAAAGGATTGACCGTCGGTGCCATTGGCTTCGGGTTTTCTTCAAAATCAAAGGGCGAGGTGGAAGAACTTCTCTCCGGTTCTAATTTTGGACTAATTTTTGGTTCGGACTGGGGTGGTTGACCGAGTCCAGCTGGTTTTGTTTCCCTGTCGACGGGCTTTTTGGCGGTCGGACTGATAGCCGGTTTCTGACCGACAGCTGGCTGTGGTTTTTTGACTTCACCCCCGGCTACCTGCCTGCCGGGTTCTGCTTTTTTGACTGGATTGGCAGCCGGTCGCTCATGGCTGGTTTCTGGTTGTGGTTTTTCACCAGGGGTTGAAATCAGATCCTTGAGCTTTGATTTTAAAATTAGATCTATTTCGTCATCCTGGGAAGGTGCCGGTGGAGTTTTCCTGATTTCCTCTCTCCTGGGTGTCCTGCCGGTCGGCTGGTTAGTTTCTGCTGTCTGGCCAGGAGTGTAAGCTGAGGCCAGAGCTTGTTTAAGTAATTCATCAAGGTCTTCTTCTTCTTTTTTAGTCTGGTGCTTTTTTATCTCTGGTTTGCCGATCAGCTCATAGACCTTAGTCAGCAGAGCTTCAAGATTTAATGGCTTTTCAAAAAAGGCCGAAGCTCCCAGGCTTCTTAAAGCTTCTGTCTTATAGACAGCGTCTTTGTAAATGCCGGTAACAATAATCACGGGTGCTTTCTTGGTTGGATGAGAGGTAATGCGTGAACAGAGTTCAAAACCATGAAATTTCGGCAGCATAGCTTCCATGATGACCAGATCCGGCTGAAATTCTGAAAATTTTTCAAAGCCAGCCAGTCCATCGGTGGCCGTCTGAACTTCATAGCCTTCATCCCCCAGAGCCCGGCTGAGGAACTTCAAGAACTCGTTATCAAAGTCTATGAGCAAAATTTTGTTCTTTGCCATGGTCTTACCCTCTTTCAAAAATTAACCCCAAAACTGGGATTTCGGCCAATGCACCATATATATCTCACTTCAATTACTCATCTTCAATCACCCTTAGAGGTGATTATCCAGATGAAATTCCCCCTGTCTCGAAAGCTACCTTTCTTTCAAGCTAAGATGAGTCTCTATTATATAAAAACGTCTGGAATCTCACCATGGGAATTGCCCCTGATATACTATATAAGGATTAAACATTTTTCCCACTATTCATCCCGGCCCTGGAAGAGAATCTGTAAAATTTCCAGTTCATCTGGCTCAAACCAGATCAGCTGGCATTTATAACATTTGTGGACAGGAAAAACATAATAATAATTAAAAGGCTTGACAGTCAGCTGCAGACCGCACTGCGGGCAGAGCAATGGTTTCTTTTCTGGGAAAAGGGAGGCTCTCTTCCCTGGATTGAGCAGAGCTTCCTTATAATGGCTGGCTTTTGCTTTGAGGCCCGGTGAGAAATCATATTCCTGACGGGACAGAATTTTTTCCATGTCTTCTATCCTGACCAGGCGGCCGGAACAAAGAGGGCAGGTTTTAGTCTGAACTCCTTCATAAAAAGACTCTTGAAGTGGCGTCTGGCAAACAGGGCAGAGATGGGCTAAAATCGGGTCAACGGGTTGATCTTTCCCCTGGCGATAAAGGGCAAATCTAATCTGAGGAAATTCATGGGCTCGACCTTCCCTGTTTTCTTTGAGGTTTCTGACCCTGACCGCCGGACTGAAAGCAGGCTGGGAAATCAAGGCGCCCAGAGTAAAAGGCCCACCCCATTGCCCTGAGGCCAGTCTTATTTCCCAGACCGCAGCTTTATGGAGTTCATTCTCAGCCTGTTCCTTCAATTTCTGGATAGCTTTTTCTTTTTCAGGACTATCAATTTCAGAAGAAGACTTGATGACCAGACGGCTGTCCTGTCTTAGCTTCTCCTGTTCTCTGACCGTATTTTTTGTTTCTTCGACAGTTTGGTGAGTCATACTGGCCAGCAACTTTAACCTCTTTTCCAGCGGTGGATGAGTATTGAATAACCGGCCCCAGCTGTTGCCAGCAATCTCTTTTGAGTCAGGGGGGACCAGAAAAAGAGGTGTTAGCAAAGTTGAGTCACCCAGATAAGAATTGGCCAGCCAGGCCTTATAAATAATCCGGGCCAGGGCGGCTGGATCCCGGCTCAATTCAACGGCGGTGGCATCAGCCAGCAGCTCTCGATTCTGCGAAACCAGCATGGTAAAAAATTTGATCATTAGAAAGGAAATAGAGTTGACCACAGAGGCTAACGGAGCTGAAGCCGTTTTTTGAGTTGAGCGGAAAAGCTGAAAGCCAGGTTGGTAGTCTGGCTCCTTTTCCAGGGAATCCAGGAACTTTTCATAAAAAGCTGTCAGAGAACAAATTAGAGTCAAAAGAAAAGTGTCACCTTTCTGGATATGAGCAGCCTCATGGGCGACCACTGCCTGCAGTTCATCCCGGCTGGCTTCAGCCAGCAGTCCTTCTGTTACGGCTATGGCTGGAACATTATCGCGGTCATAAAGCGATAGCGAATTGACGTTGACCGAAGGGATAACGTAAGTTTTAAGACGAGGAAGGCCGGAAGAAATTTTCATTTCCTCAGCCACATTCATAAAACTCAGATGATACCGGTCAGCAGGATCAGGAGGATAAGCCCGGAGATTGCTCAAAATATAGCTGGCTCCAGCCCTTCGGGCCTGGAGAAAGTTAATGACGGTGACTGCGCCTGAGAGCAGAATCGCCAGGGTTGCATATAAAGATAAATGCGGAGCGGAAAAAGGATTCAAGCCGGGCAGAAAAACCTGTATCCCCAGAAGAACGACAGCCAGTAGCAGGCCAAAGGCGACCAGATAAAAGATAAAAAGCAGAATAAACAGAAAGCCAGAAATAGCCTTTTGCTTCTTTTGCAGCTCCCAGTAAGAAATGGGCAGATTTGATTTAACCATAACTCAACCTGGCTTGAATTTTACAACTTAATTCCGGGAGAAAAAAGGAATAAATTAATAAAAAAACACTGGCTGCTTAAAAGAGTCAGGCTTATCTGTTGACAGCCGGCATGGTCTCTTCTGGGTACCTAAGTCCTCTGGTTGCTCCGATCGGAGCGACCTCATTAATTCTCTTTAAATCCTGTTCAGTTAAAACTACTTTCAGGGCACCCAGGTTTTCTTCCAGGTAGGAACGGCGCTTTGTTCCGACAATAGGCACGATATCCTGTCCCTGGTGGAGCAGCCAGGCCAGGGCTAACTGCGAAAGAGTACAGCCTTTCTCGGCGGCAATTTTTTCCAATCCCTGGATAATTTTTAAATTCTCTTTTAAATTTTCTTCTTTAAATCTGGGATTAAAACGGCGCCAGTCATTTGGGGCGAGGTCTTCTACCGTCTTTATTTTCCCGGTTAAAAAACCACGTCCCAGAGGGCTATAAGCAACGAAGCCAATCTGTAGCTCACGAACAGCAGGCAGAATTTCCGGCTCGACGTCTCTTGTCCAGATAGAATATTCTGTTTGCAAAGCTGTAATGGGGTGAACGGCATTTGCCCGGCGAATCGTGGCCGCTGAAGCCTCGGATAAACCCAGATATCTGACCTTGCCTTCCTCGACCAGCCTGACCATCGCGCCGACCGTTTCTTCAATTGGCGTGTTGGGGTCAACCCGGTGCTGATAATATAAATCGATGTAATCAATATCAAGCCTTTTCAGGCTGGCTTCGCAAGCCTGCCGCACGTATTCCGGGCGGCCATTAATCCCCAGATAGCTACCGTCCTGGCCGCGGACATTGCCAAATTTGGTGGCGATGATGACCTGGTCTCTTTTCCCTTTAATCGCCCGGCCAACCAGCCTTTCATTGTGGCCAACGCCATACATATCGGCTGTATCCAGAAAGTTGATGCCCAGCTCAATCGCCCGGTGAATGGTAGCAATTGATTCTTCATCATTGAGCTGCCCATAAAATTCTGACATACCCATGCAGCCCAGTCCCAGGGCTGAGACTTTTAAATCACTTTTACCCAGTTTTCTGTATTCCATCGTTTTATTCTCCCCGAAAAAATTTTATTTTATTCCTTAGTTTTTTGCCCTCAAATATTGAGCTGGCCAGTCAATTTCAGACTTTAACCTTTTAGCAGCTTCCAGCGGCCAGTAAGGATGACGCAGCAGTTCTCTACCCAGTAGAACAATATCAGCCTGCCCGCTCCGGATCACGGTTTCGGCTTGCTCGGGTGAAGTAATAAAGCCGACTCCACCCGTCAGAATTTTCACTTCTTTTTTTATTCGCTCTGAGAAAGATAGTTGATAGCCGGGCCCGGCTGGGATTTTAGCGTCGGGAACGTTGCCACCGGAGGAGCAATCAATTAAATCTACACCGGCTTCTTTGAGCCCCCTCGCCAGGTAGATGGATTGCTCAATGTCCCAGCCGTTTTCTACCCAGTCGGTTGAGGATAACCTGACCAGAAGAGGCATATTGTCTGGAATATTGTCCCTGATCGTTTTAGCTATCTCCAGTGCCAGGCGACATCTATTCTCCAGGTTGCCTCCGTAGCTATCAGTTCTCTTGTTGGAAATAGGAGAAAGGAATTGATGGACAAGAAAGCCATGAGCCTGGTGAATTTCGATAAGCTCAAAACCGGCTTTAACAGCCCTGATTGCAGCTTCACTGAATTTTCTTTTAATAAGTTCAATGTCCTCAAGTGACATTTCAATCGGGGTAGGGAAGTGGCGATCAAAAGGAATGGCGGAGGGAGCGATGACCGGCCAGGCTCCATCTTCAGGCCTGAGTGGCCCCTCCCCCTTCCAGGGTGCATAAGTTGACGCCTTGCGGCCAGCATGGGCTAACTGAATCCCGGGAACAGCCTTCTGAGCTTTAATAAAATCTGTCACTCTTTTGAAGGCCGGGATAAAATCATCAGACCAGAGGCCCAAGTCATCGGGCGAAATCCGGCCTTCAGTTGAAACAGCTGTAGCTTCCATAATCAGGCAGGCTGCCCCACCCACCGCCCGGCTGCCATAATGAACTAAATGCCAGTCAGTCGGCCGGCCGTCTCTGGCTGAGTATTGACACATCGGGGAAACGAAAATTCTATTCTTAAATTCCTGCCCTCGAATTTTTATTGGGGAAAACAATTGACTCATAACTATTATCCTCCTTTAATGTTTATATCGCTCAATTTTTTTGTTTTATTTCCGCTGTTGCTTCAAGATTTCCTATTAATTATATCATTAATGTATTCTTTTATAACGCGACCGTTATGGTTGGTAACCTTCTTATTTTCTTTATTTTCTGTTTTACTTTTTTCCCTTCTTCTGGCATGATAGAAAACTCATTACAGGGAAAGGAGAAGACCAGGATGATAAAGAGAAATTTTCGGCGTTTTGGCCTCCGGTTGTTTCTGGTGAGTCTATTGAGCTGGCCTGTCCTTGCTCTGGCTCAGGAGAGGGCCGGGAGCGGCGGGGGACAGGGCCGTCAGGCGGCGCCCACGTTTCTTCAGTTTTTAATGAGACCTAAGTTCCTGACCATGCTCATCATTGCCGCCCTGGTTCTAATTTTGCTCCTCTCCAGAAAAATGAATGACCGGCTGAAAGTGCTGATTTTGCTGGTTTCGACTTTCCTCTATGGTGTTTCAGCCAATTTAGGGATTAAGTTGTTTTCCGGTTTCTCCATGCATCCCTCTCCGGTCTGCACTGTGACCAAGTCAATCCTTTATGGCTTTGGCCGGCCGATGATGGTCTTTCTGGCTGTGATTCTATTTCTGACCTTAATCGGGCCAAAGTTATTTTGCGGCTGGGTCTGCCCGGTCGGGGCGATTCAGGAGCTGATCTCCATGCTGGCCGATAAATTGAAAATAAAAAGACACAAGCTCAATTTCCGGCTGACTCAGACGGTCAGGATCCTGATTTTTCTGGCCTTTATTTTTCTGAGCTGGACGGCCGTTATCCACACCGTTTCTAACGGCCGGGTGGTGCCGCTGTCGCTTTATGATTATATCAATGCCTTTCATGGCTATGAATGGAGCTGGGCAGCTGCTTTGATTGACAATCTCATCAACTTTTTGCCGCTTATTTTAACTATTATCTTTGCTTTTTTTACCTATCGGCCTTTCTGTTATTTAATCTGTCCGGTTGGCCTGATGACCAACGTCGTCGAACAGATTGCTCTTTTCCGGGTGACTAAAAAGAAAGATAACTGCACTGATTGCCAGGCCTGTGTGATTAAAGCTCCTTGCCCGGCGGTAGCCGAGATTGTTAAGGACTCAGTTCTGAGACCTGATTGCTTTTCCTGCACCAGATGCACCGGCAGTTGCAGCCGGGGGTTACTGCGCTTCGGACGCTAATTCTATCGCCGTTTGTATCTTAAAATATAAGGAGCTATGATCCAAAAAATACCAGACGAGAATGAAACATCATTTCTTTTTGACCAACCTGGTTCTCGCCGCGATAATTTTATTGCTCACTTTGAATTTATTTTCTGCTGATAAACTCCTCTGGGTCCACCCTTCCTGCCAGTCTCTCGATATCACCAAAAAAGGGCCTTTTGTTTTGATGGCTGATGAAGCGCTGGCAACGGTTGATGAGAAAGGATTTTACTTAAGTTATGATGGCGGCCGCAGCTGGTCCGAACCGGTTTTCGTTTGCTCAGGCCTCAATTCTAAAGAACCTGCTTCTTATTATCTTCTCCGCACAAAAAACAATGTCCTCATTCTCGTTTATCTTAATTTTAACGGTAAGAAATTCAGCTGGGACCAGGACAAGAATGAACCTGGCGACTGCCAGCTGGAAGTCTGGTCAATCCGGAGCCTGGATGGCGGAAAAACCTGGGTTGATAATCAGAGGCTTCTCTCCGGCTACAACCCGAACTTTTTTGGCCTGATTCAGACCTCTTCTGGCCGGGTGGTGGTGCCTCTCCAGCATTTAGTCTCTAATCCAGGACGGCTGGTCGTTTGCTCCTTTTATTCTGACGATGAGGGACTCTCCTGGAGCCGCAGCAACTGGATTGATTTAGGTGGGCATGGCCATCACGATGGAGCCTTTGAACCAGCCATGGCCGAACTACCGGATGGAAGGCTGCTAATGCTTATTAGAACCGGCCTGGACCGTTTCTGGCAGGCTATCTCTGAAGATGGTCGCTACTGGCGGAGAATCGAGCCATCTTCAATTGAGGCCAGCAGCTCGCCCGGTTATCTTCTGAAGCTTCAAAGCAGTCGCTTTGTTCTCGTCTGGAACAGGCTTAATCCCGAAGGAGGAACCTGGCCAAAAACCAGACCAACTCCTTTTCATTCTGAGCTGCCGGCTTCCTGGCACCGTGAAGAACTGAGCCTGGCCTTTTCTGATGACGGCTTTAACTGGTCCGCGCCAGTGGTCATTGCCCGGCAGCCAGGTGGTCAGCTCAGCTATCCTTATGTTTTTGAGCCGGAGCCAGGAGTTATCTGGGTTATCGCTGGCTTTGCTTTTAAAAAAACCTGGGAAGAACCTTTTGAGCTGAAATTAAAGCTTCTGGAAAAAGACTTTATTCCAAAAACTAACTGATCTACCTGACGCTACGCCTCACTTCAAGAATGGAGACAGCCTGTTCACCACATCCACGGTGCTTTATTTATTGTTTAAATGCAAAGTGTTTTTCTCTGAAGACGAGCAAGCAGGCATCAACCACCTCCGGGTCATAAAGCCGGCCCCTATTCTCAACCAGTTCTTTCAGAGCCTGGTCAATGCCCAGTGGCGGCCGGTAGGGACGGTGAGAAACCATGGCCTCGACCACATCAGCTACCGCCAGAATTCTGGCCTCAAGCAGAATATTCTGGCCTGACAGACCGCGAGGATAGCCAGAGCCATTCCATCTTTCGTGGTGCTCATAGATAATTTCGGCCACCGGCCAGGGAAATTCTATGTCTTTGAGAATATTGTAGGCTACCTGGGGATGAACTTTGATAAAATTAAATTCTATCTCAGTCAGGCTGCTGGGTTTATTGAGGATATCTGCAGGAACATTTATTTTGCCCAGGTCGTGAATGATAGCGGCTGACCTGATGGCTTCAATCGAGTCTTTGGGCAATCCCATTTCCGTGGCTATGGCCCGGGCTAAATCAGCCACTCGCCGCTGGTGACCGGAAGTGAAGGGATCACGGGCTTCAACCGTCAAAGCGATGACATTGATGGTGCCGTCCAGAGCTTTACGCAGGTTCTTCATCATCTCCTGATTAAGCTCTTCAGCTTTTTTACGGTCAGTAATGTCCAGAAGCTGAGCTACTGTCCTCATTTTACCGGCCGCATCCTTAATCACCTCGGAGCTGATTTCCACTCTTCTTTTGGTTTCGTCTTTTCTAACTACGTTAAATTCATAACGAGGAGGGACTTTTTCTCCTCTCTGCCTTCGGCGATAACGGTCAGCCACCAGTGGCCGGCTTTCTTCATCCAGAAAGTCCCGGAAATCATGGCCGGTGATCTCATCGGGGGCATAATCTAACATCCCGCTCAGCTCTCGATTGCAGTAAATGATTCTGTAATTCTCATCAATCAATAAAATCCCATCATGGGAATGCTCAACAATAGCCTGGTAGAGACCCTCGCTCTCCCTTAAGGTTTCTTCTGCTTTTTTGCGCTCGGTAATATCCCAGAGGTAAGATCTGGTTCCAGCTGCCTGCCCACCTTCTTTTATAGCTGCACTGTTGACTTCGACATAAATAATGGAGCCATCTTTCTTCGTTCCTTTAAATTCATACCTGTCCGGCACTTTTTTCCCCGCCAAACGTCCCCGGTGATAGGACCTGACTTTCTCCAGGTCATCAGGATGAACCACTGAAAAAATTGATAAGTTTTTTATCTCGTCGGCGGAATAGCCAAAAAGTTCAGCATACCTCTTATTGGCGTAGATAAAATTTCCCTGCTGATCATCGATGAGAATCGCAATTCCGGCTTTTTCCACCAGGTCCTTGTAGCGCTCTTCGGTTTTCCTCAGGTCGGCTTCTATCTTCTTATAATCTGTTATATCGAACATGGTGC
>Ga0208198_1001047_pt1 | contig 26538 bp, 24 predicted proteins | sample AD_JPNTR2_MetaG_FD_184446 | JGI IMG/M metagenome (GOLD analysis project Ga0208198, IMG submission 184446) | Active sludge microbial communities of municipal wastewater-treating anaerobic digesters from Japan - AD_JPNTR2_MetaG (SPAdes) (version 2) | ecosystem: Engineered > Bioreactor > Anaerobic...
CTGCCGCCCCTGTCTCCTGTGTCTCACCGAAGACGTCTTTCCATGCGAGCAGTCGACCAACCCCCGCCTCCCTCTCCCACCTCCCCTCAATGCCGTCTCGCAAAAAACCGCACCATGCCGCTGTGACAAGAGGCATACCGCATGAAGATGGAGGCTGTACCTTCATAGAGATCCCGGCCACCCCCCCAGGAATCTGTCCACGGACTGGACACGGAGAGGTTTATCAAACCAGTGAGGCATTGGTTTGATGGCCTCCCTTTTGGCAAGTTCATATCAGCAGCCTTTTATCGAGTTGAGCGCAAAATTTTTTGTCTATGTACCAGGGAGAGCGGGACGATCGGGCGTTTACCGGACTGGAAGCGGCAATCGTTCTGATCGCCATCGTCGTCGTCGCATCTGTTTTTGCATACGTCGTTCTCGGGGCGGGCATGGCCACATCGCAGAAGAGCCAGCAGACAATGTATGCCGCTCTCGGTGAGGCCGCCTCGGGCCTGCGCACGGGAGACTCTGTCATCGTCAAACTGGACAATGATCGGGGTTATGTCAGGTTTGTCGAGTTCGATCTTGAGACCGTGACCGATATCGCCGCAATCGATCCAGGGAGACTGAGATACACCATAGCAACAGAGGAGACCGTGGTCACGATTCCTCCCGGTGATCCCCGTGCAACCATAACCTGGCGCTACCGGAGAGACGATGGAGACCTTCTTGAGGCTGGAGAGGTTATCGCGGTGAGACTGAACACGGCTGATGCTGCCATCGACCGCGGCGATACGTTCAGCATCGAGATAACCGCCGCAGATGGAGCGACCATTTCGCTGAGCCGGAGAGTTCCAGCGGGTGCTGACAAGAATGTCTACCTTGAACTATTCTGAGGCCGGATTCACAGGGCTTGAGGCTGCCATAGTGCTCATGGCGTTTGTCGTCGTTGCAGCAACCTTTGCTCATGCTGTCCTTGGAACAGGTCTCACCTTTGCCGGGGAGAGCCAGTCTGTCGTCCACCAGAGCGTCCGGCAGACGGGGTCAGGCCTCATTGCGGCAGGTTCCATCCACGGTATCAGCAGCAGACCAGAGAGGATCGATACCCTCGTCATCCCCATAGGTCTCACCGCAGGTTCGGAACCGATCGATATCAATACAGTCTCGATCCGTCTTGTGGGTTCTGCGCACATGGAAGAGGTCTGCAGGAACAACCCCCTGATCGGTGTTTTCCCAGAAAATGGGCACTGGAGCGTCGGGGAGCGGATCAACAGCGACGACGACCATCTCCTGGAGCCTGGAGAGCGCTACATTCTCTACATAACACCGATGAACTGCCTGGACTGCAGACCCTCCCGAACGTTTGCTCTCGAGATCAAACCGGCAGGGAGGGTGGCGCTCCGGGTCGAGCGGACGGTGCCGGGCAGCATCACCCCGCTGACCCGTCTTGAATGAGACCACCAGGATGGAGCCGGGAGACCACTATCACACCGGCTGCCGCCACCACCGCAAGCAGCAGGTAGTCCACAGACCCCGCCCCGGCCATCAGGACGCTCTCGGGGCTGCCTGCGGCAAAGAGAGCGAGTGAGAGGATGGCAAGGAGTCCAAGAATCACGGCGGATACGCGGATGACTGCAGCGGAGAGACCTCTGGAGACTGCAAGGACTATACCTGCCGATGCTGCCAGGAATATCCATTCCGAGAGCGAGGAGACCTCTGCCAGGAGGGCGCCGCCAAAGTAGTTTACGTATCCCTGGGGCTCGTAGCGCCCAAGCAGCGGAAAATACCAGGTGACGGGCATCGCCCACATAGCATCCAGGATCTGGTGCGAGAACACGCCTGCCGCAACCGCCAGGATCGCAAACGAATCCCGTCTTCGGTAACTTATGATCCCCGCCGCGAGCAGGATGCCAACGAAGAGCAGCCCGTGTCCAAAGAGACGCCCGGAGTCAAGGGTCTCCGCAAACAGGATGTGGCCGACCGGCTTATCGATAAGGTCGGGGATTAGAGCCCCGAGAGCAGCGAAGCCGATGAGTCGCCGATCGCCCGTGCGACCGGCAAGCGCGAGACCCAGCACGAGGCCGAAAAAGAGGTGACAGGCAAGGAACATCTCTAATTAATGTGCCGCTGCCGGGTTATAACCGCTGCTGATGTGCGATCACAAAAACGGTTAATCCCTTCCAGGTGCGATACCTTACCACTCCCATGGAACCGACTCTACGGTCAGAGATCCTGATCCTCTTTCTCTCCTTCCTGATCGGCAGCGCAGCGGGGTGGTGGAGCCGTATCCACTGGAGTGGCGCCATTCCAACCGTTGCGGCGACACTTGTCAGCACGGTTGCCGCCTACCTTATGATCACCGGCATCCTGAGGGCGGCGGGCCGGTATCCTGGTTAACCGGCGTAGAAGGGGCACTCCTTGAGCAGGCACTCGCGGTTGATATCGCTGAACCCGCAACGCACCGCCCCCTCCACCGGGAGGCTTACACTGAAACGTTCCTCAAGGAATGTGACCGCGGTGCGGATCGCAAGCCATGAGTTGCGTTTGCAGCATCTCGGCCCGCCGTGCCGGGCGATCGCCATCAGGCTGCGGGCTGTCATCTGGTTTGATAGCGACCACTCCTGCTTCTTCAACGGGGTTGACCCGGTGATCAGGCTGACAAATATGCCCGTCCCGATCGCCGCACCGCAGGTGCCGTGGGTCCCACAGAAACCCCCGGGAACCCTGCTGGCTCTATCGCGGGCGCGGGCGAGGAGTTCGCCCTTCCGCCCGGGTTCACCGCGGTGGTTGCAGTAAGCGGCTATGAGAGACGCTGGCACAAGAAAATGGTGTTCCGGGCCGTGCATCCTTACCGCCGGGTTCCGCATCAGTATACAGGCGATGGCAATCGGGTCGTCAAGTTCGGTTGTGATACAGAACTGCTCGATCAGGTCAACCGCTTCAAGGCCGTGACAGCGGTCGCATACAAAGTGCCCGGCCTCGCAGGCGGCGGTGGTGCTCACAACTTCGCCGCAGATGGCGCACGCAAGATCGCGTGCCTCTTCGCTGTATACGATTGCCAGACCGCAGATCAGGCATCCTGTCCTCTGCTCCATGAAAGTATGGTTGCGTCACCACCTCCCCAATAACCTTGCGGCCGGTTCGTAAGGAGGTCTCTTCCTATACATCAACCGGAGGCGCTTCCACCACCGGACTCGCCTCTGCACCCTCAGGGATGATTATCCAGAGCAGGATATAGATGATAAGCCCTGCAACAAACCCGGTGAGCACGGTGAAGACTATGTAGACCGCCCGGATGATGTTCGGGTCAATATCCAGGTATTCTCCAACGCCGCCACATACCCCGGCGATCCACCGGTTGGTCCTTGAACGGGTCAGCTTCTTCATGATCTCTCCGGAGATATCTCTTCACCCCAACCCTTAAAAAGGTGTTTCCTGCCGGGGGGGGCGTCGCATCACCCGACCCCCCCTCTCTTGCAGCCTCTGGAAACGGTATATGCCTTCGCCGGGACACCCCCACCTCGCGGGGCACCGCATCTATGGAGTATCTGCGGCGGCGATGGACGCTCCCCGGAATCCGTCCCTGCAGAGGTCTTGCGGGATCATCAGAACCCGGGCGCAGCCAGATGGAGCCGGTTTGACAGGTTATTGCGTGAAACAACGATCACCGGTCGGAGCGCAGATGTCGCAGCCTCCGCAGGGCGCATCGAACCGCTCACCAAAGTAGTCCAGGATAACTTTCCTCCGGCAGACCGTGCTGGTGCAGTAATCCACCATGCTCTGCAGCTTAGAACGTGCGACCCCGCGCTGGAAGTCAGAAGCCAGGTTGCGGTCGACGAGCGACCTGAGGCGGCGTGCCTCCCCTTCGCCGTAGAAGAGGATGCAGTCAGCCGGCTTACCGTCCCTCCCGGCCCGGCCGCTCTCCTGGTAGTAGGCCTCAAGCGTCTCCGGCATATCGTAGTGGACGACAAACCGCACATCCGGTCTGTCTATGCCCATGCCAAACGCGCTTGTCGCGCAGACGACCACCGCCTCCCCGCCGATGAACCGGTCATGCGTCTTCGCACGGGCGGACGCTGTCATCCCGGCGTGATACGGTTCCGCCGGGATACCGTCGGCATGGAGGCTGGCCGCGAGTTCCCGCGCCCCCTCGCGGGTTGCCAGGTATACTATTCCGCTTTCCCCCTGCCACATAAGCAGGTAGTCGCGGAGCCGTCTGTAAGCATCCCCACCCTTCGGGGTGACAACGTAACGGAGGTTCTCGCGGTTAAAACTCCCAACATAGACGGCGGGGTCCGCCAGCCTTAGCTGGCGCACGATATCCTGACGGACATCCGGCGTTGCGGTCGCCGTCAGGGCAACCACCGGCACGCGGGGGAAACGCTCCTTAAGGACGGCAAGCGCCCGGTACTCCGGGCGGAACTGGTGCCCCCACATCGATATGCAGTGCGCCTCATCGACCGCGATCAGGTTGAGTGGAAGAGATGCGACGAGATCGAGAAAAACCTCGCTGACCGCTCTCTCCGGCGATACGTAGAGGATCTGGAGAAGCCCCTCCTCGAGTTCGGCAAGCGTCCGCCGCCTCGCCGCGTAGGTGCCAGAGGAGTTCAGGGCTGCCGCACAGATCCCCCGGGCCTGGAGGTCGTCGACCTGATCCTTCATCAGGGCGATGAGAGGAGAGACCACCACGGTTACCCCGTCCCCGAGAACTGCAGGGACCTGGTAGCAGAGCGATTTGCCGCCTCCGGTCGCGAGCACAGCCAGAACGTCGCGCCCCGCAAGGAGATCCTGTATGATCTCGCGCTGGCAGGGGTAAAACGCCTGATACCCGAAGTAGCGTTCCAGGATCAGGTGCAGCCGATCCATCAACCCGTAGATGGGCGCTCAACCGGCATAGCATCTTCCCCGGAGACCCAGAGCGGGGTGAAGGGGCATCAGTCCAGGACGCTCTCCCAGAACCGCGTTATGGCGGCAAAGATCCGATCCCGGAGTTCAACGAGCCTCTCCTGATCAACCAAGCCGTCCTCCGTCTCGTAGAGTGCACGATTCACCTCGATCTGAACCCAGGGGACGCGCGTCCGCCGGTGGTGTGCAGCCGCTATGAACCCACCCCGGAACGGATCGTTCATCGCGACCCTGCCCTCTCCCGCAAACTCTTCCTCAAACGACCGGGCAAGCGCCTGGAGCCACGCCGGGGGACAGGTCACAGGCCGGTTCTTCGCCCCCGGCCTCCCGTTCCGGTCGCCGCGGTTGCCAAGGCAGATGATCGGGCGTTCACGTCCGGCGTCCCGCTGAACCGGCGGCGATCTCGGGAGCATGCTGTGGCAGTCAAAGGCAATCCCTATGGGGTGGTTCTCGAGCGCCCCGGCCAGTCTTGCATGGAAGGGGTGGTAATAGTTCTTCAGGAGGGCAGAAATCAACTCCCTCCCCGGTGCCTGGCCATTCCGAAAGACCGGCGTCCCGTCCTGGGTGATGACCTTGACAACGCCGTCCTGGCTCCGCGGCGGGTAAGCGTAAGGCGGACGGTTGGTGTCGACGAAGACCCGGGAGACCTCAAAATCGATCACCGCCTCAACGGAGGCGTCGAACCCGTAGATGAAACGAGTTTGGGGGTCGCTGTTGTAGATAATCTCCTTATGGCTGAGGTTGACTAGACCGCGGACCTCCGGCGGAACGCTGGTGCCCCCGTGCGGGATCGATATAAGGAAGGGATACCGGTCGATCATCTGTCCTGCAGGCCATATTGTTCGCTCATCACAAAAGTGCAGCGGTCGGGAGGGGCGGGAAAACCCGCCACTCACGCATCCTGCTCGTTTTCAAGCGCAGAGTTAAAACACGCCACCGCATCGGCAAACCTGCCCAGGCGGTCGAGCGCCCGGCCTTTGAGGTACCACGCCCGGGCCTGGTGCGGATCAGCCTCAAGAACCTTATCGTAGCAGGCGATGGCCTGATCGGGTTTACCCAGGCGGTCGAGGGCGATACCCCTGCAGAGCCAGGCGTGGACGCCGCCACCGCCGAGGTCGATCGCCCGGTCAAATGCCCTGACGGCATCATTGTGCCGCCCCACTGCATCCATGAGGATCCCGGCAGCCATCCAGACGGCCGCGTTCTCCTGGTCGATCTCGAGCGCTTTTTCGTAGGTTGCAAGAGCCTCGTCATACCTCCCGACCCTCTCAAGCACCGCCCCCCGCATGAAGAGCGCGGCAGGGTTCTCCTCCTGGATTGCGATTATCCTGTCAATCGACCTGACCGCCTCGCCGTAACGCCCGAGATGGACGAGGGCGGAGGCGCGGGCATACAGTGTCTCGATGCTGGCAGGTTCCCTCTCCAGCAACGCCGTGTAGACCGAAAGAGCGTCCTGGTATCTGCCGGCCTTCTCGTAAGCCTCGCCGAGTCGGCGCAGGCTTACGAGGTTTTCCGGATCGGCCGCGGTCACCCTCTCGAGGCACTCCACCGCATCGGCATAACGACCGAGCCACATCAGGATCTCCCCCCGCCGTTGCCAGGCGGCCACGTTCTCGGGGTTCGCCTCGACGATCTTTTCAGAGCACTGGAGCGCCTCATCATACCTGCCCATGTGCATCAGAGCGCTCTCCAGGGCATACCACGCCCCCGTATCGCCTTCGTCTTTCTTGAGCAGAAGCGCATACTGCCGGATCGCGTCATCAAACCTGCCGCCGCGCTCAAGCGTCATCCCGAACGCCATCCTGGCGTCGCGGTCACCGGGAACGAGGTCAAGGTAACGCTCGTAGGCCTTCGCCGCCTCCTCGTGCTCTCCGAGGGCCTCTAAGATCCCGGCCCTGAGACGGGCGGCCGCAAGATTTGAGGGTTCGGTGGCGAGAACCTTCTCACAGCACTCGATCGCCTCCCGGTGCCTGCCGAGATGTGCGAGAATGGCGGCAAGCGCGGAGACGACAGCGGTATCATCCGGCCGCTCGCGGACGACCGTGATGTAGCATTCCGCAGCCGCGGCGTGGCGTCCCAGCCTCTCCAGGGCCTGCCCCCTGCCGTACCAGGCAAAGAGATCCCCGGGCCTGGCTTTTGCGGCCTTCCCAAACCACGTGGCGGCCTCCTCGAAGCGCCCGAGCGCGGCAAGAACGAACCCCAGGTTCACCTGGTAGCCCGCGGCGTCAGGTTCGGCCTCAAGAAGCGTCTCGTAGCATTCCGCAGCCGCGGCGCAGCGCCCCAGAGCCTCCTGGAGCCTGGCTTTCAGCAGGAGCGCTCCGGCATCGGCCTCCACCACACGGTTGACTGACTCAAGCGCCTCCTGGTAGCGCCCCTGACAGAAGAGCGCCATGCCATGCCCAAACAGCGCCGCCCGGTTCTCAGGGTCGGATTCCAGCACCGCCTCATAACACACGGCAGCCTCATCGTAGCGGGAGAGATGCATCAGCGCCTCGCCCCTGCCGATCTCCGCCACCGGATCGCGGGGGCACCTCTCAAGGAAGGTATCAAAAGATTCCACCGCCCCGGCATACCGCGCAAGATGCAGCAGCATCTCGCCCTTGCGGCAGAGGTTTCCGTTCTCGTCCAGGTACGCAAGCGCCTCATCATACCTCCCCAGGTTGGCGAGCGCTTCTGCCAGCATCGACCGGACGGCAGTGTTGCCGGGCTCGGTCTCAAGAACAGTCTCCAGGCGGCGGACCGCTGCGTCATACCTGCCGAGGTGGAGGAGCGCGATGCCGCTCTGCGCCATGACGGGAACGTCGCCGGGATCGGACTCAAGAACGCAGTCAAATTCCTCCTCTGCCTCAGCGTAGCGGCCTAGGTGCAGCAGCGCCGTCCCCCGGCAGGTGTGGAGAACGCGACCCGGTGCATCGAACTTCAGGGAGATGCGTTTTCGGTTCTCGGCCAGGTCTTCGCGCTCAAAGAGCGCAAGGTCGGCGCCTCCCGAGATCAACCTCGTCCCGGCAGACGCCTGGCCCTCGAGCACGCGGTCAAACGACTGTATGGCCTCCTCGTAGCGGGAGAGGTGCATGAGCGCCATACCGCGGGCGTACCATACCTGAACCTGGTTCTGGTCGTGCTTGAGGATCTGGTCGAAGTTCTTGACCGCGCGGTCGTGGCGGCCGAGCGCCTCACAGGCCAGCCCCATGGCGTAACGGGCCGCTATATGGTCTGGATCGGCGATGGTCACCTTCTCGAAGCACTCGATTGCTTCTGCCGGTCTTCCTGCGCGGAGGAGAACCGAGCCGCGTTGATACCAGCCGGCGACGTTCCCGGGATCGAGGGCCAGGATCTCTTCCCAGCAGCCGGCGGCATCCTGGAATAGCCCCAGGTACTCAAGCGCCCGGGCCTTGCCGTAGAGTGCGTCGAGTTTATGCTGCCCTGTTTTGAGCAGACGGTCAAAAGTCTCCACCGCGCTTTGATAATCCCCCATGGCAAGGAACGCAGCCCCCGCACGCGCCAGAGCGTCGCTGCGGTCAGGGTTTGACCGGTAGACCTTCTCAAAGGAGATCGCCGCCTGCCGGTAGTTCCCGGACCGCTCGAGCATCGTCGCGCACTTCTCCCGCAGGAGAACGTCTTCCGGGTTTGCACCCAGCGCCTCTGCGTATGCTGCTGCCGCATCGGCATACCGGCCGAGCCTCTCGAGCATCTCTGCCTGCCAGTATGAGGCGTCGGCGTCTCCAGGGTTCTCCTCGAGGATCCGTGCAAAACAGGCGGCCGCCTCCTCATACTCGCCGGTGCGTGCAAGGAGATGGCCGAGCGTGCGCAGCATCCCGGTATCGTCCGGAGATACCTCGATGACCCTTCGAAGCCACTCCGCGGCCTCGGTATCTCTGCCAAGGCAGGCAAGCGCCTGGCCCATCATCTGCCAGACCAGGCGGTTATCGGGCTCAACCCTGAACGCCTTCTCGAAACTTTTCACCGCCTCGGTGTAGTTCCCGGCCTCAAACTGCGAGAGGCCCTGTTTTACCGCGGGGTTTGCACCCTTCCCGGAACCAAGGATATTACCGAAGAGATCCATCAGGCATCATCCGATGCTCTATCTTTTGCATGGAGAGTATTCACAACTTTGGATCATCCGCCGGCCGCGATTTGACCCCTTAAAATCGGTGATCTGAGGTATAAAAAATGCAGCATTCGCCCGGTGAACGTCTTTTATCGACCACGCGCTCAGAGCCCGGCATCCCGGTTGAAACGATCCTCGGCGATACGGATTCCGCCGGCGGGATCTCTCATCATCGTGAGGCGGATCAAACCCGGGCACAGCCCCCGGAAAACTGGTCTGATGGCCGTGGTTTTAGCGGCTCCGCTCTTGGAGGGATGGTTCACTGCAGTCTGGACGGCAGAGGTTTTGTGGCTGCTCCCCCTCCTCTCGTCGGGGGCATCCTGCTTTCTGTTCTTCGTAAAAAAAGATGCTGCAGCAGACCGTAAGGCCGCACCGACCTCGGGCGGCGAGGTCGCGGGGGCCTGCCAGCCTCAACCTTCAGACATCCAGGATCGGTTCAAACTGCGTCTTGCCTACAGGTCCGTAGTGGCTCGATATCTTTGGGTCCAGCCCGCATACGGGACATACGTAGTCGTCAGGCAGCTCCTCAAACGCGGTTCCAGCCGGGATGCCACGCAGCGGTTCGCCGCGCTTCTTGTCGTAGATGTAACCGCAGATCTTGCAGACGTACTTCGTCGGTTCCCAGGGCTCGAATCCCCATTTCCCTACCGGACCTTTTCCGGTCGCACCGCAGACAGGACATACATAGTCATCAGGCAGGTCCTCAAACGCGGTACCTTCAGGGATGCCGCGGTGGGGCTCCCCTCTCAGAGGGGAGTAGATGTAGTTGCAGTACTTGCAGCGGTATCGTTTTACCTTCTCCATGGTCATAACGTTCACCTCGCCGGGTATCTCCCGGCCATAAACGGTTCCTCAGGAGGTAGGAAGGCAGCCCCGGCAGATAACCTTTTCCATGGTCCGGTTCAGGAGGCAGGCAGGGCATCAAACCAACACCTCAAGGCCGTGGCACAGGTCCATGAACTTTGCAAAAGAACTCTAATCTGGAGGCGTTTTCTTCTGGTGTTTACAAACAACCGCCTCATCTCTGAATTGTGTCCGGGCCTGACCAACCCCGGTTTGAGAAGCCTCTCTGGACGACTAGCGGGGGGTTTTCCATAGAATACGGTGCCAGGGGATCTGGCAGCCCCTTCGGGGTCTCATCTGACAATCCTGAGAGATCCTGCCTCTGTCCCGTGCACGGCTATCCAGGGTCAATCGCCAGACACTCGCCCGCCCCCTCTGGAGGGGGGCGGAGGCCGCGAAGCGGCCGGGCGGCGGGGGTGATCCAGCGAGAGGCATTTTTCAGTGCCACGTTGAGACAGGGAAGGGGGAAGACGGGTGGAGGAAGACAGGACTTCGATTATCGGTAAACCTTTATGAGATCTATGTTTCGCCCCCCCCGATACGGCCACCGGGTCAATTGCCGCACACTGCCCGCCGGCCATCCCGCCGGGCGGCCCTGGATAGATAGGATCCGGGGGGGCGCCTCAAACGATCCCAAAAGCGCCTGATTGCTCTTGCGTCAGGCAACTCCCGCTACCGCAACCACTCAAAACTGCCCACCGGCAAGAATCAGGTCAGATAAAACGCTTCAACCCCTATCCAGTCTCCCCGTCCAGGCAGACCTCCCCCGTATCCCCGTTCACCGTCACCTTCCTGCCAGGTGGGAGTTTGTAGAACTCCGGCGGCAGACGGTCGACCATCGGTATCCCGGCGATGATAGCGCCGACCGCGATGATAGGTTCGGCCTCCTGGTTGATTATAGCGGCCGGTGCAACCCCGTTCTGCTTCAACGCGTAGATCACGTATGACCCTACCGTCGATCCCTTGCCGTGGGGAAAGACCAGCACCTTTCCGGTGACCGACTGACCCTCGAGCGGGTGGCCGCGCTCAACCACTACGCCGGTCTCGGGGTCGACGCCGGAGAGGAAGGATATGGGCTCAGATGATACTAGGAGTTCTCCTGTTCCGCGACCCCTGGATATGCCTCTGCCCTGCATGATGACCTGCACCACAGTAATAATGTAGGTGGAGACTTAACTATATGATTGATATGGACGAAACCATTGGCAACACCTCCAGCAGCAGCAGCGAGCACGATATGCTCACACTCCAGATCCAGGAGTTGAAGGCGCAGGTCCTGGACTACAAGCTCAAGAACGATTTGCTGGAGAAAGAGGTCCGGCAGCTCCGCAAAGAAAATGCTCAGTTAAAGCGGGTGCCGCTGTTTGTTGCCGCTGTGGTCGATGTGCTCGAGAACGGCGAAGTCTACCTCCGGCAGCAGGGCAACAATCAGGAGTACCTCACGGTAGTCAACGATAAACTGCACAGCACCCTCAAACCCGGGATGAAGGTGGCGGTGAACAACACCCTCTCGATCGTCAAGATTATCGGAAACATATACGATGCGCGTGTCAGGGTCATGGAACTGGACGAGCAGCCAAACGTGACGTTTGACCAGATCGGAGGGCTGAGAGAGGAGATCGAAGAGGTCCGGGAGGCGGTTGAGTACCCGCTCACAAAACCCGAGATCTACAAGCGTATAGGCGTTGAACCGCCAAAGGGCATCCTCCTCTACGGCCCACCCGGGACCGGGAAGACCCTGATCGCCAAGGCGGTTGCCCGCCAGTCCAAGGCTTGTTTCATCAGGATGTCGGGAAGCGAACTCGTCCACAAGTACATCGGTGAAGGCGCTCAGCTCGTGCGCGAACTTTTCACACTCGCCAGGGAGCGCGCTCCGGCCATCGTCTTCATCGACGAGATCGACGCTATAGGGAGCATGCGTACAAACGACGGCACCTCCGGCAGTGCCGAGGTCCAGCGGACGCTGATGCAACTCCTGGCCGAGATGGACGGCTTCGGGAACCGCGGCAACATCAGGATCATGGCGGCAACGAACCGGATCGATATGCTTGACCCCGCGCTCCTCCGCCCCGGGCGGTTTGACCGGATCATCGAGATCCCGCTCCCGGATGCCGAGGCGCGCATAGAGATCCTGAAGATCCACAGCGCAAAGATGACACTCTCCCGGAACGTGGATCTGCCCGTTGTTGCGGAACTCGCCGGAAAAACCACCGGTGCAGATCTGCAGGCGATCTGCCGGGAGGCCGGGATGATGGCAATCCGGCGGAACGCCGACGCCGTCGGCCAGGAAGATTTCATCGCGGCTATCCGGAAAGTGAAGCGCGAGGCGCCAGCGCCAGACTCCCGGATGTACATATAATCTGGGCCATCCCCCCGATTTTTTCACCCCACTGATCCAGCCGGCGTGTGATTTATCCTGCTGGGGTGAAGTAGGCGGAGCGGGAAGTTCCCGCCCGGAAGGTGCGAGGTAGTTCACCGCGCTCGATGCAATGGTCCAGTCGTAATGGAAAGTGGTATCACCACCACACGAGGGCCTGCTGTGTGGTAGAAGGATTATCTCCACGGCAGATCAACAATTCAGCAGGTGGTTTTTTTGCGGGTATCCATGAAACTCGAGATGAAAGACCAGCCTGGCCAGCTGGTCGCAGCCCTCCAGCCGATCTCAGCAGTCGGCGGAAACATCATCGCGGTCATTCACCAGAGAGAACCCCACGCGGCTACAGAGGTGCTTGATGTACAGATCGTGCTGGAACTTCCGGAGGGGCGCCTCGAGAAACTTCTTGCCCTGCTAAGGCAGCAGGGTGTCAAAGTCGTGCGTATAGGGGAAGAACGCCTCCTCTACGAGTGTACGCTGATCATGATCGGGCACCTGATGCACACGGACATATCCGACACGGTCGACCAGATCGACACAACAGGTTCGGCCGAGGTGACGGAACTCTCGCTTGTCATGCCGGCGATCGACTCGCCATCGTCTGCGCGCATCACCATCCGTTCAACAACCCGGACGGAGATGGAGAGGGCAATCCGGATCCTGCGCAGGGTCGCGGAGCAGAAGAACATTCTCATAATCGAGCCTCTGGAGAGCGTATGATACGGATCGCCATACTCGGCTTCGGGTCCGTCGGTCGCGGCATAGCCCGTGTGATACTTGCAAAAAACCTTGATATCCTTGTCACCGGTCTTGCTGACTCACGAAGTGGAATAATCGATCCTGCCGGGATCGACATTGAAGCAGCACTTGCCCGAAAGGAAGAGGGTGCTCCATGTGGCAGTCCGGATATTCGGCCGATAGATGTGGTGACCGGGGCAGACTATGATATCCTGGTAGAGGTGACACCTACAAACGTGGAGAACGGTGGGCCTGCACTCAACCATATCCGGACGGCTTTGCAGCGGAAGAAACACGTTGTCACGTCAAATAAGGGCCCAATCGCACTCGCATACCCGGAACTGCGAGCGCTTGCCGAGGAGAATGGCGTCAGCCTCAGGTACGAGGCAACGGTCTGCGGTGCGATCCCGCTCATACATGCCATGCAGGAAGGGCTTGCCGGCAACACCATCTCCCGGCTCTACGGAGTATTTAACGGCACCTGCAACTACATCCTTACCCGGATGGCTGCAGAAGGCCTCACCTACGCACAGGCTCTGGCCGAAGCCCGTGAACTCGGGTATGCAGAGGCAGACCCCACATACGATGTTGAAGGGATCGACGCGGCGATCAAACTGGTAATCCTGGCAAACACCGTCCTCGATATGCAGACCACACTTGATAGAGTGGATAGGACGGGGATATCTCTTCTGACGCCCGAGGCCCTCCACCTGGCAGAAGAGCAGGACTGTACCATCCGGCTGATAGGTGAGATCGTCCCGGCGGCTGGAGCGCTTCGTGTATCGCCACGTATAATCACCAAGACGCACCCGCTCGTCGTCGAGGGGACACTCAACGCCGTTACGCTGGAGACGGATCTCGCCGGTGACCTCACGTTTATCGGCAAGGGCGCGGGCTCCATCGAGACCGCCAGTGCTGTGATCGGCGATATACTATACATCCGTGACAGGTATGTCCAGGGTTCTTGAGCGGAGAAAGCAACTGATGCGGCTGATGCGTCAGGCAACGCTGGATAACGGTTACTTCACGGTCGCCGGTATCGCTGAAGCAACCGGCATCCCCCGGAGCACCATCCAGGACTGGGTCAACCGTCTCATCGAGGAGGGCTGCGTCGCTCTGCTGGAAGAGCAGCGGGGTCGGCACGCTGCGCGGTATGTGGCGAGCAGCGTGATGCCGGAGAGCGCTTGCCGCCGGGTATTCACCACGATTGATGGTGAGGAGGTCGAGATCTATCACGAGTGCATGAGCGGTGGGTGCGCTGCGTTCTGCGAATTCCATCACGCCCGCGCGGGTGGTGCTCTCCAATCTGTCTGGCGAGACGGGACGCTGCTCCGTGAGCGGGCGCACCTCGGACGGCAGGAGGTCGCTGTGGGTCTTGACCCTGCGCCGGCAGTGGGGATTATCGGCGTCTTCCACGAAGATGGCCGTATCCGTCAGCAGATCAGGTGTATCGGCGGCCCGGCTTACTCTCTCACCGATATGATGTCCTTTGCAGAGGGTGTATGTGGCGTAACCGTCCACCGCGAGGGGCCTCTGGTCGAGGGGGAGGTGGTCACCCGGGCGCTTGCTTACGTCGCTATCGGTATCGATGACACCGATACTGCCGCGGAGGGCGCAACCTTCGCCCTGGCCCTCGCCCTCCTTCAGCATCTCACGAAACTCGATGGCGTCATGCCGATCGGTCACCGCGTCGCGATGCTTAACCCCCACCTCGAGCCCAGGACTGCCGGAAACTCCTGCAGTTGCATCGAGGTTGCGGTGGAACCCTCAATGATCCCTCGGATAGAGGAGGCCGCGGTGCGGTTTGTCGCCGGGGAGGCGGCGTCCCCGGAGTGGGGAATCGCTCTCCGGGAGGGGTTTGTGGTACCTCGTGACCTCCGCGCTTACGGTAAGGGCGCAAGAGAGGCGGTGATCGAGCGGGAGGAGGCCGAGGCAACTGCTGAACGGTTTGGGGCGCACCTTCATGGTGGCCGGGGCGTCATCGGGGCGCTCGCGGCGGTCTCGCTCATCGGTCTCCCGCACGAGGTGCTGCTCGATCCGGGAATGGACGTCTGCACAGACCGGGATCCAGAGCACCAGTGAGTCTCAATTTCGCCCATGACGGCATAGTTCGATCCCCGATCCTCGCGTTTTATCTCTCCCTTGCCTGAGGGATCTCAGACCCGGTTCTCAAGTAACCTATAAATAGTGGGATATGGATGATACACATCATCGAGGCGAGGAGACGTGAGGGTCGAACTTGAGGAGGAGATCGAGAAACTCTCATCCCTGGCGCGAGAGCGGGGGGCGGAGCCGCGGCGGATAGCGGCCCACGAGATCGTGGTCGCAGAGTGGGTGCGGTTCAAGTGCCGCTACGGCTGCAAGGGCTACGGGAAGCATATGTCCTGCCCACCATACGCTCCCGCACCCGCCGAGACGCGGCAGATGATCGGTGAGTACAGCACCGGACTGCTCCTCAAGTTTGAGGGTATACCGGGGCATCCCGACCTCAAACCTGAAGAGATACCGCTTGACTTTCACCCGTTCCTGCGCGACCTGATCCTGTGGGTGAACTCAACGGTGCATTTCCTGGAGAAGACGGCTTTCTACGATGATTTCCCGAAGGCCTTCGGGTTCGGAGGATACCCCTGCATCTACTGCGAGCACCTCCACTGTGTCGCAGAGGAAGGGGAGGGTGTTGTTGACGAGAGCATCCGCAGGCTCTGCCGGCACATGGACCTCGTCCGGCCGAGCATGGAGGCTGCCGGGATAGACGTCTTTTCCACCGCCAGAAGGGCAGGCTGGGATATCCATATAGTCCCGTGCAGGAACCTTGAATACGGCAAGATCGAGCACGGCAACATCAGATCCGTGGGGCTCGTCCTCATCGAGTGAGGCGCCTGGAATCCCTTTTTTTTGCGCTCATCCCCGGGCGTGCGATTTCTCCATCGATGCAGTGCCGGCGGAGGAGATTTTTGCCAGTTGTTATCGCTGAAACGTCCATGGGAATCCCGTTTCCAGCACTTTCACGGCCTCTACGTGAACACCATCACGCACTGCCCGCCACGCCGGGGGAAGATGGGGTGGTCGATGAAGGAGAGACGTTCTCCAGCGTTTCAGGAATCCCGGATCCCCTGGATAAACTCTTCAGTCATATGGTAGGCGTCGTCGTCCCTGAACTGCACCGGAGGGTGCTTCATGAAGTAGGCTGAAGGAGAGATCAGAGGCCCGCCGATACCCCGGTCAAGGGCAAGCCTGCAGCAGCGGATGGCGTCGATGACTATCCCGCCTGAGTTTGGGGAGTCCTCAACGGAGAGGCGGAGGTCGAGGTACATGGGCACGTCACCGAAGATCCTCCCCTCCATCCTGAGGAAACAGACCTTGTTGTCCTTCTGCCAGCAGACGTAATCGCTCGGGCCGATATGGATGTTGTCAGCATCAAGGGGCTCTTTCAGGACTGACTGAACCGCCTCGGTCTTAGATCTCCTTTTTGAGGCAAGGCGGTCGCGGTTGAGCATATTCAGAAAATCGGTGTTGCCGCCGGTGTTCAGTTGGTATGTCCGTTCAAGCACAACACCCCGCTGGCGGAAGAGATCGGCAAGAACCCGGTGCGTGATCGTCGCGCCGATCTGGCTCTTGATATCATCGCCGATGATTGGAAGTCCGCGCTCCTGGAACCTCTCTGCCCAGGCAGGATCGCTCGCGATAAAGACCGGCATGTTATTGATAAACCCTACACCTGCCTCCAGCGCACACTCGGCGTAGAACCTTGCGGCCTTCTCCGAGCCTACAGGAAGGTAGTTGAGCAGTATCTCGGCACCCGAGTCCTCCAGTTCCCGGACTATATCCTCACGTGACGCCTCCTCCTCGTCAGCGAGAACAAACCTGCAATCTTCCTTGTAGTCGAGCATGTGCTCCGGAAAGCCATCCAGTACCCGACCCATCCGGACGGTCACCCCTGTTCTTGGCACATCCGGACAGAAAACCATGGTGCAGTTTGGGGGGGAGAAGATGGCCTCTGAGACATCTTTTCCAACCTTCCTTGCATCGATATCAAACGCGGCGGCCACTTCAATATCAAAAGGTCGGTAGCCGCCGAGATCCCAGTGCATCAGTCCGGTTGCGTCCTTATCGTTCTTTCCCCGGTAGTATTCAATCCCCTGAAGCAGGGAACTGGCACAGTTTCCGACACCCACGATTGCGATCCTGATCGAGTCCACAACAGCCCTCCATCAGCTGGTATGTTTTCTGGCACAGATCTTTTTCTGCTACCTGCGCCAGACACAGCAGAGGTTGCAAAGACACGCCTCTTTTCAACACCTCTGATTTATGAGTAATTTGCTTCAGCGATGAATATAAGGGTATGGTCTTTGGGCATGATGATGGTTTTGTGGCCTGAGAAAGGTGAGTCGTCTGAACGTCCAGGGCCGCACCGTGTGGAAACACCCCCCATCATCGCCCCTCTGTCTCTGATTGCCCCCTCCACAACCTTTTTTGCTCTACTGGTCCAGATTGACACGATTATATTCAGGAGGTAGTAAACCATGGTTGATTTTGAATATGCATTGATTGGAGAAGCGCTTGTTGGCGAAGGCCCGGAGGTTGCTCATATCGATCTTGTCATAGGCAAGAAAGGGAGCAGCGTTGAGCAGGCGTTTGTCACGGCGCTCGCATCGCCTGTAAAGGGGCACACCCCGCTTCTTGCGGTGCTCACACCGAACGTTCCGGCAAAACCATCGACGCTGATGGTCAACAAGGTAACCATCAAGAACGCAGCTCAGGCTCTCCTGATCTTCGGGCCTGCGCAGGCAGCCGTCGCGAAGGCGGTAGTGGACAGCGTTGCTGAAGGGATCATCCCGGAGGCAGAGGCCGATAACCTGTTGATCATAGCATCGGTCTTCATAGAGTGGGATGCAAAGGACAAGAAGAAGATCTACGACTGGAACTACGAGGCGACGAAGACCGCAATTCACCGGGCGATAAGAGGCGAGCCGAAGATGAAGGACGTGCTCGCACAGAAGGATACCGCAAAGCACCCATTTGCGTGATAAAGGTCCCGGGACGTTTTCCCGGCGGGGGGGCCACCTGCCCACCCTAAACCGGGGCCAGGCGGCCGGGAGGCGGGGGTAATCGAGCGAGAGAGGTTTTTTGGTGACGTTTCCAGTGACACGTTGAGACAGGGGAGGGGGGAGCCGTATCCGCCTCCCCCTCCCCGTCAGCCCCACCCCCGCGGGGGTGATATCCCATCGATACACTGCCACGGGAGGAGATAACCTCTCTGCCGTCAGTGTGAACACCCTTGACTGAAATCCTGTTCCTGCCCCCCGGACACGGTATCCGGGGCTATCGCCAATCACTGCCCGCCCCCTTGCAGGGGGCGGGAGGAGGCGCGGAACGCGCCGGGCGGTGGGGGTGATCTACGTAAACCGTTCAACCAGAGATCCAGGAAGACTGGGGGGGGCGTTCCGCCCCCCCCCATCAGCCCCACCCCCGCGGGGGTGATTCTCCGTCGATACGGTGCCAGAGGGGAGCATCAACCACAGTGTTGGTGGATCCCTTCATCAAGATCCTGTTTCCTGTCCATCAGCACAATATCCTGGACTTATCATAATTCACTGCCCGGCTACGGTCTACAGATGGCAAGTTATCCGTGTGCACGAGAAGAAGAGATTCCAGCCTGACGCTGGAATGCGCCGACCGGGACTCGAACCCGGGTTTAGGCGTTGGCAACGCCTAGTGATAACCACTACACTATCGGCGCACGCCTGTGCTTTCGCACTGTGTGCCTAAAAGAATGAGTTTTTCAGGCTAATAAGCCTATCGAAGACCTGCCCGCTGCGGCGGTTGTGCACCGCCGCTCGTCTCAACGGTGCCCCTTCCGCAGAGCCTGCCTTATGTTCCGGTTCGCAAGCATCCAGAGACCAGGTGTCAGGACCAGGATGAACGCGGCCATGGCATAAGCGATGATTTCTGCGGAGATGAGCAGGAGATTGAATATGCCGTGCAGCGCCATCCCCAGAACGAGCCCCCGACGGATGAGGGAGGGTCGCTTCTCGGCGGGCGCGAACCGGGCCTGACCGAGAGCGTAGCCCCAGACTCCGGCAAAGAGCGCATGCCCCGGGACCGAGAAGATCGCACGCACGATAACCGTGCTGAACGCAAGTGAGGGAGAGGTCAGGTAAGCCGAAAAAACGTAGAGAACGTTCTCAAGCGTTGCCAGCCCGAGCGCAGCGGCAGCGGCATAGACTATGCCGTCCATCGGTTCGTCAAACTCGGTGTGCAGATAGGCAAACCGGCGCACAATTGTAAACTTGCCGTACTCCTCAACTATAGGTGCTACAACGGCGCCCATGAGAAGGGGGGATGCTATGAAGATGCTGATGAATCCCTCGGCGAAGGCTACAGGAAACGTGACCAGGAGACCCAGGATGAAGATCTTCAGAACCATGGCCGCCGGTTCTGGCTCGAATCTGTCCCTCCGGTAGAAGTACCACGCCCAGAACACACCCGGCGCCAGTGCCAGGGCAAGGATCAGAAGCGGCTCGACGGCGACCACACATATTGATTCATCTCCTGGAGAGTAAGAGCCTTTCCGCGCGGCATTTCACCCATCTTCAAAACCAGGTATAAAAAAGTATAAACTTGACCGGGAACAGGTCTCAGGGAGAGGTGCTACCGGTGGATCCACCAATTTTTTGGTGAAACCGGCTTTTCAACACCTTAATGTAGTCTATTCACCACACTATAGAACAAATGATCCCTCTCATGCTTGATCTGACCGGCAGGAGGGTGCTCATCTTCGGTGGAGGCGATGTAGGTGCCCGGAAGGCTGCGTACTTCGAGCATGAGGCGGAGGTGACGGTGATCAGTCGTTCTTTCTCACCACGGCTTGACGGTCTTGCGGTCAGGCGGCACGAGACCGACCTCGCCTCTCTCCCGGATGATGCAATCGGGGAACTCCTGGATGGCGCATTCCTTGCGATAGCCGCAACACCCGATCCGGCCCTCAACAACCGTATAGGAAGACTCTGCGCCTCGGCCGGCGTCCTCTTCAACAACGCCGCGGGAAAACCCGGCGACGTCATCATCCCCTCGGTCGTCCGGGGACGCAACTACCTTATCGCTATCAGCACCGGCGGAAAGAGCCCTGCCGTATCACGTTACCTCCGGATGAGGCTTGAGTCGGAGTATGCAGACCTGGATCGGATGATCGACCTGCAGGAAGAGATGCGCTCAATCCTCCGGGAGACCGAACCGGTGCAGGCAGAGCGATCACGCACCCTCTGGAAGATCCTGCTGGATGACGAGATCCGGGAGTTGCTGGCCCTTGATTACGGCCGCGCACGTGAACTCGCGATCGCGAGGTACCTCCATGCCTGAACCGCTCATGGTCCCCCTCGCGATCGCGGGCGTCAGCCACCACACCGCCGACATCGCCACGCTTGAGGCGTTCAGGTTCCCTGACGAGACAGCTTTTCTCCGCGAAGCGCGGGAACGGTTCCGCGGCGTGCTCCTGCTCCAGACCTGCAACCGCGTTGAGGTGCTGGTGCAGGGGGATGGACGTAGCCTTGAGGAGTTCCTGCACGAGATGGGGAGGGACGGGTTTACGCTCATCGAGGGCGAGGCCGTGCCCCGCCACCTCCTGGAACTGGCCGCCGGAATCGACTCCCTGATAGTCGGCGAGGACCAGATCCTGGGTCAGCTCAAACAGGCGCTTGCAACCACGGAAGAAGCAGGAACATCCTGTGCTGCAATCGAACTCTGCATCACCAAGGCCGTGCATGCAGGTGTCAGGGTCCGGCGCCAGACAGGGATCAACCGCGGCGCGGTCTCAGTCGGTTCCGCTGCGGTGGCGCTTGCAGAGAAACTCCTTGGCACCCTGCGCGACCGGCACATCCTGGTGGTAGGCAGCGGGGAGATGGGGGTGCTGGTGGCGCAGGCCCTGGCCGCGAAAGGCCTCACCGCAATCTACGTCGCCAACAGAACCTATGACCGCGCTGTGATGCTTGCAGAGAAGATCGGGGGACTGGCGGTCAACTTCAAGGACCTCTACCGCTACATCGCTCTCTCCGACGTCGTCATATCGTGCACCGCCGCACCGCACCCGGTAATCCGGACGGAGGGTGTCCGTGAGGCTATGAAAGAACGCCTCTGGCCGCTCGACCGCCAGCCCCGCCACCTGATACTGATCGATATCGCCCAGCCGCGCGACATCGAGGAGGGCGTGCGCGAGATCGAGGGCGTCCACCTCTTCACCATCGATGACCTCCGTAGCGTCAACGAGGCTGCCATGGCCTCCAGGAGGGACGAGGCCAACCGGGCACGCCAGATAATCGAGGAGGAACTTGAGCATTTCATCCGGCTCCTCCGCCGGACGGCGGCCGACGAGACGCTCGCCCTCCTCTACACCTGGGCGGAGTCGATCCGTGGACGTGAACGCGATCGTGCGCTCGCCCGGCTCGGGAGGGTGGACGAACGCACGCAGGCGATAGTCGACGACCTGACGAGAGCGCTCACCAAAAAACTCCTGGCGGACGTTACCACAGCCATCCGGACAAGCGCGGAACGCGGCGATCTAAACACGGCAGAGACCCTGATACGGGCGATCACCCGGGGAGAATCATGTTTCCAGAACAAAGAATGAGGCGGAGGCGCAGACGGATCATCCAGCCGCTCCTCCGCGAGACAGAACTGCGAAAGACTGACCTGATCGCGCCGGTCTTTGTGGACGAATCGATAGATGCACCGATCCCGATCGCCTCGATGCCGGGGCAGTTCCGCCACCCGGTGGACGGCGTTCTCGACCACTGCCGCCGTCTCATGGATAGCGGTATCCGGGCGGTCATCCTCTTTGGCATCCCGGCTGAGAAAGACAGTGAGGCGACCGCGGCATACGCAAGCGACGGCGCCGTCCAGCGGGCTGTCAGGGGGATCAAGAGAGGGCTTGGAGGTATGGCGGTCATAACCGATCTCTGCGCCTGTGAGTACACCGATCACGGCCACTGCGGGATCGTCGGGGAGACCGCCGATGGCCCCGATCTCTTAAACGACCCCTCGCTTGACCTGATGGCGCGGATCGCCGTCTCACACGCAGAAAGCGGCGCCGATATAGTCGCGCCTTCCTGCATGCTCGATGGCATGGTCAGGACGATCCGGCAGGCTCTCGACTCTGCCGGGCATACAGACACCCTGATCATGTCCTACTCCTCGAAGTTTGCAAGCGCCCTCTACGGCCCATTCCGCGATGCAGCAGACTCCGGGTTTACGTTCGGCGACAGGACCACCTACCAGATCTACCCCGGGAACGCACGCGAGGCTGTGATGGAATCGGAACTCGACAGCGCTGAGGGTGCTGACATACTGATGGTCAAGCCGGCCGGGATCTACCTTGATATCCTGGCCTCCGTGAAGCGGATAGGGCTGCCGGTTGCCGCCTACCAGGTCAGCGGGGAGTATGCTATGATCAAAGCCGCTGCAGAACGCGGCTGGCTGGACGAGAGGGCGGTCGCCATCGAGAGCCTCATAGCCATAAAACGGGCGGGGGCCGACCTTATCATAACATACTATGCAGAAGATGCAGCGAGGTGGCTTGATGAAGAGCAGTGACCTCTTTTCCCGTGCAAAGCAACTGATGCCCGGCGGGGTAAGCAGCCCGGTCAGGGCGATCAGGCCGTACCCGTTTTACGTGGAACGCGCAGCGGGGCCGCGTCTTATGACCGTCGATGGTATGGAGTTCATCGACTGCTGTCTCGGTTACGGCCCCCTCATACTCGGCCACGCTCACCCGGATGTGAGGGAGGCAATCATGCGCCAGGTTGAGAAGGGGTGGCTCTACGGCACCCCGACACCGCTTGAGATAGACCTTGCCGCGAGGATCGTCGATGACCATCCGGCGGTAGATATGGTCCGGTTCGTCTCTTCAGGTTCAGAAGCCACGATGGCTGCGATCCGCGCTGCCCGCGGCTACACCGGAAAGCAGGATATCGTCAAGGTCGAGGGGGGGTTCCACGGCGCCCACGACGCTGTCCTGGTGAAGGCCGGTTCCGGGGCGGCGACCCTTGGAGTGCCCGACTCCGCAGGCGTCCTTGCCGACGTTGCTGCGCACACCCGGCAGGTTCCATACAACGACCCCGAGGCGCTTGAAACCCTGCTTGCCGGGAACGAGGATGTTGCCGCGTTCATAGTGGAGCCCATCATGGGAAACATCGGCCCCGTCCTGCCCGAAGACGGTTACCTTGCTGATATCCGGGAGATCACCGCCGCACACGACACCCTCCTGATCTTTGATGAGGTGATCACCGGCTACCGGGTCGGGATCGGGGGTGCGCAGGTGCGTTACGGGGTTAAACCAGACCTTGCAACATTTGGAAAGATCATCGGTGGCGGGCTTCCCATCGGAGCGTTCGGGGGGCGGCGCGATATCATGGAACTGGTCGCACCCTCAGGCCCGGTCTACCAGGCCGGAACCTTCAGCGGCAACCCTGCAAGCCTTGCGGCGGGGTATGCAACGCTCTGCTGGCTTCACACTCACCCGGAGGCCTACCGGCACCTGGATGAGGCGGTGCGGGCGATCGAGGAGGCCGCAGTGGACGCGCAGAGGGGCTCATTTGTCAGGATGGGCTCGCTCTTCAAACACTTCTTCAGGGAGGCGCCCCCCCGGAACTACAGGGACGTCCAGGAGTGTGACAGGGAGGCGTTCTCGCGGTTCTGGAAGGCGATGCTTGATGCCGGGGTCTTCCTCCCGCCGTCACAGTTTGAGACGAACTTTATCTCCACCGCGCACAGCAGATCGGATATCGATAAGATTGCGGACGCTTACAGGTCATGTCTCTTCGCATAGGCACACGGGGGAGCGCTCTTGCTATGGCGCAGACACAGAAGGTTCTTGGCCTGCTTGCTGACCTCGGCGTCGATGCAGAGGCTGTCACCATCACAACGGAGGGCGACACCGCGACCGGCGTCCCGCTCCATGCCATCGGGGGGCAGGGGGTCTTTGTCCGGGCCCTCGACGACGCCATCCTCCGCGGCGAGATCGATGCTGCTGTGCACAGCATGAAAGATATCCCGGCGGCGCGTCCGGCAGGGCTTGCATGCCCTGCGGTGCTTGAGCGTGACTCTGCCGCCGATTTTCTGGCGCACGACGCCCCGCTCGATGAGGTTCGCGTCGTCGGGTCGTCGAGCACAAGGCGCCGCGCCCAGATCCTCCGCAACGACCCGGCGCTTGAGGTGCGAGAACTGCGCGGGAACGTTGATACCCGGATCCGGAAACTCCGGGAGGGGCGCTACGACGCCATCGTGCTTGCCGAGGCGGGTCTTGAACGGCTCGGGCTGACGCTGGAGGGCGAACCGCTTCCCACAGAGTGGTTTGTCCCCTCGCCGAATCAGGGGGCGATCGCTGTGGTCTGCCGCGATGACCAGGCGGTCGTCGAGACGATTGCAGCGCTTGACCATGCCCGGACACGTCTTGACGCCGGGATCGAGCGCGCCGTGATGGAGGAGGTCGGTGGAGGCTGTTTCACCCCGCAGGGGATATACTGCCGGGACACAGACCTGGTTGCCGAGGTGCTCTCGCTCGATGGCTCCCGGTGGGAGCGTATCGAGCGGCGCGTCACGACGATCGAGGAGGCACGTGAGTGCGGCCGAGAACTGCGCGAGAAGGCGGCCGACCTGATCGAGGAGGCCTACGCGGCACTGGGGATACGGCCATGACAGGGAGAGCCTACCTGGTTGGGGCAGGACCCGGTGGTCTGGGCCTCATGACGATACGCGCCCGTGAGGTGATCGAGAGCGCGGATGTGATCCTTTATGACCAGCTGCCGGGTGAAGAGATCCTGGCGACCCTCCCCAGGAGCGCCGAACTCATCGACTGCGGGAAGTACGGCGGGAACCATACCCTGGAGCAGCACGAGATCGAGGCGCTGATGGTTGAGCGGGTGAAGGAGGGAAAGACTGTCGTGCGCCTGAAAGGCGGCGACCCCTTCCTCTTCGGCCGCGGGGGGGAGGAGATGGAGACGCTCCGGGCGCACGGCGTCCCTGTCGAGGTCGTGCCGGGGGTGACGAGCGCCATCGCCGTCCCGGAGATGGTCGGGATCCCGGTCACCCACCGACGGTACGCCTCGACCGTGACATTCATCACGGGGCACGAGGATCCAGCAAAACCTGAGTCCGCCCTCGACTGGGAGGTCCTCTCGCGGCTGAAGGGGACGCTCGTCATCCTGATGGGGGTAAAGAACCTCCCAAAAATCGCGGCAGCCCTGACCGCGCACGGGAAGGATCCTGCGACCCCGGTGGCGGTCATAGAGCGGGGGTTACGGCCGGACCAGCGCGTGACGGTCGGGACGCTTGCCGATATCGCCGATAAAGCCCGTGCGGCGGGTGTCAGACCGCCGGCGGTGATCGTCATCGGCGGGGTTGTGGAACTCTACGAGGGCTCCGGCACCACGTAACCGGCATACACTTTTCCCCCTCTGCGCTTATCCTCCTATGAGGTTTAGAATGCGGAGTGAGACGGTTAAGAGGGGTTACCAGCGTGCCCCGAACAGGGCGCTGCTCAGGGCGCTTGGCATCACCGACCGCGAGATGGAGATGCCGTTCATCGGGATAGCAAACGCCTACAACAACATCGTCCCGGGGCACATCCACCTCCGGTCGATCTCGCAGAAGGTGCAGGAGGGGATCGCGGCCGCGGGAGGGGTGCCGTTTGAGTTCGGGACAATCGGCATCTGCGATGGGATCGCGATGGGGCACGAGGGGATGCGGTATTCCCTCCCCTCGCGGGAGAACATCGCTGACGCCATTGAACTGATGGTCGAGGCGCACCGCTTCGACGGCCTGGTCTGTCTCGGGACATGCGACAAGATCGTCCCCGGGATGCTCATGGCGGCGGTGCGGTGCAACGTCCCGACGATCGTCGTCACGGGGGGGGCGATGCTCCCCGGTTTCGCGGCTGGCCGCGAACTCTCTCTCATAGACGTCTTCGAGAGCGTTGGCCGCGTTGCCGCCGGCACGATGACCGAAGAAGACCTTGGCGAGATCGAGTGTGCGGCGATGCCGGGGTGCGGGAGCTGTCAGGGACTGTATACCGCAAACACGATGGCATGCGTGACCGAGGCGCTGGGTCTCTCCCTCCCGGGGTGTGCAGCCATTCCGGCGGTCGATGCCGCTAAACTCCGCATAGCCCGTGAGAGCGGGGAACGCGTTGTCGGCCTGGTGCGGGAAGATCTGCGGCCACGCAATATCCTCACCCCCGGGAGCCTTTCAAACGCTATAAGGGTTGACATGGCGCTCGGCGGGTCGACGAACACCGTGCTTCATCTGATGGCCATTGCGCGGGAGGCGGGTATTCCTCTTGATCTTGAGACATTTAGCGCCATCGGTGAGGAGACGCCGCACATATGCCACATGATGCCCGGTGGGCCGCACTCGATGCTTGCCCTCTACCGCGCCGGGGGCATACCGGCGGTCTTAAAAAGGCTTGAGCACCTCCTCGACGACGCCCCGACGGTCTCCGGCCGGTCTATACTGGAGATCGCAAAGAACGCCAGGATCGCTGACCCGGAGGTGATAAGGTCGACCGATGCCCCGGTCAGCCCCGCCGGCGGTCTAAAGATCG
>Ga0208198_1001050_pt1 | contig 26305 bp, 35 predicted proteins | sample AD_JPNTR2_MetaG_FD_184446 | JGI IMG/M metagenome (GOLD analysis project Ga0208198, IMG submission 184446) | Active sludge microbial communities of municipal wastewater-treating anaerobic digesters from Japan - AD_JPNTR2_MetaG (SPAdes) (version 2) | ecosystem: Engineered > Bioreactor > Anaerobic...
TAGGTGTTAAAAATAGTGTCCTATTTTCGTTACTAGCCATAAATAGATGAATAGTGTCTAACGAAACAGGACTTAATGGAGCAATAACTTGTTCATTAACTCGTTTATTAATATTATCATATACTCTAGTAAAAGCAGCACTTCCTGCTATAAAATCATAGTAATCACTTGGTTTATTAATAGTAACAATGGCATTACTAGGATCTCCATCAAACTCATTTCTTTCTATTTTAACTATTAACTCTGGTATATCAGCAAAAGCTTCTGCACTAGAAAGTTGTTTTAGTAGCTGCATTTGAGCTGAGTTAAGGAAGGAGCAGATTTCTGACTCCTCCCAACCCAGACTTTCTACAGTAGTAGCAGCATAAAACTTTGTATTGAAACTTTCAATAAATTCATTGTAAGTCATTGTTACTTGGCTTTAATTTGTGCATCAATTTTACCATAAAGTATGTCCTTTTCCTTTTTAAGCATATTCAGAAAAGATACTAATTCACCAAGAGTAAATACTCGATCTTCCCCAGTAATCTTGTATGAAAATCCTTCCTTAATTATTGCTCCAGCCTTTATTCCTTTTAACACAAATATCTTCATTTCATAATCAGGGTCTGACATTATTTTCAGGAATCCATCCCTATCCTCATTGATAATTTTACCAATCTCTGCCTGTAGGGTTTCCTTACTCATGCTTTCAGTTGCCTGTTTAGTCATTCTATTTTCTATGAAGTATACATTCAAGAAATCCATCATCTTAGTAGGACTGTCCTCAATCTTCCCATAGAACATATAAATTTTCTTGTTTATATCAAGTTCTTGGGAAACCTTACTTTCTTCATAGTCCTCATCTACAAATACTAATTCATAAAAAGGATTTGGATTTCTCTTATACTCATCAATGCTAGAACATACAAGACGCTTATTAGTAAGTAGTACCTTATAGTCTAGCATATCAGCTGGGTCTGACAAATCAAACTTAATGCCTACTTTTATAATACTTGGGTCCTTAATTATTCGATAGGTATATTGTTCCCAAAAAGTATTATTTGTATCATAGACATTCAGGTTTGCATTCACCACACTCTCAAAGTACTTTCTTTCCTCATCAGAACTAAAAGGATTTATCATCCTTCCACTTTTATCTACTCCAATTGTATACTCTCTAATAGACCCATCAAAACCACCATAAGCTACGTGTTTAGGATCACTTGTAAGAGCATTAGCCTTTGGAATTAATTTTAGGTACACAGTCTTTTGCTTCAGGAATCCTTTTTGCAAAGCTTCTTCTCTTGTCATACTCTTGCCTTTTAATTAAACATTAATTTTTAGTTTTACAAATTTAGGAAATTTTGGGAGAAACTTTACAGTTTCCCCCAAAAAATTCCTAAAAATTTACTAGAGTTGATAAATAGTTGGAATGTAACGTCCAGTTTTCTTAACATTAGTCATATGGATACCACCAACCCATTGTTTGAATACAGCATATCCGTCCTTAGAAGTAGCAGCCATACGAGGAGTGCTCAGATTATTGTAAGGCTGATAAGGGTCACGCATACCAGGTATATATGCATACAGTTCCTCATAATCCTTAACCTTAATCTGCTGAACATTGGGTTTACCATCAGTAGTACCAAAGTCATAAATATCATAAATATATGAGGTAACAGGACCACCAGAGGGATGCATCATAGTATGGTAAACAGTATTGTCCTTCATCTTGTCAAGCATGAAACTAATTTCAATACCATTTACAAAAACATACTTCATCATTTGCCCCTCATCTAGAGTAACGGTATTACCCTGAACCTTAAAGTTATGACCAGACTGTAGCCAAGCATAACCTTTAGCTTTATCAGTAAGAGACTTATGAGCCTGATACAGACCATACTCACCAGTGGTTACTACAATCTTACGCTTGCTCTGGCCTACCATATTATAGGTAATGTCAAGAATAAATTTAGCAAAGTTATCAATGTCAAATTTATTGTAGTGCTTAACATTACCAGAGTTCATGAACTGATACAGTCCAAGACCAGCCTTAATGGTATTACCAGATTCACCCTTTAGTAGAGATGGAGTATCTCCTAATGTAGTAGCCTTACCATAAAGCATTAGCAGGGCTTTCTGTCTGCGGAACTGCTTATTAAAGTCATACTCCAGTTTAGGTAGCCAAGCTTTAAACCTCTTACCATCATCAGATACAAATTCCCAAATCAGGGGAGCATTTACTCCCTTATTAATCATATTACCAGGAACTTCGTAGTTAATACGAATGGTTGAGGTAGAATTCTGGAGTTCAAAGTGACTACCGTGCGATACTGTAACACCACGAATGGAGAACTCCTGTTCTACCAAACCAAAATTTTGTACCCACCTAGTTCCAGTTGCAACTTCACTTGCAGGAACAAAGTTTTCACTGGTTGCAAGATCTACAAGTTGTACACGATACCTAGTATAAAGACCAACCTGAACTCCAGGCTCAGCAATACGTAGCATAATTTGTTCGGGATGACTTGATGTCAGAGTACCAGTAACATCAAAGGGATCACCCTCAAACCACATATAAAAGCTACTACCCTTATACCCAGCTTTGTGGGCATCAGTTACAGCAACACTACCTGCCTCATCCATAGTAGCCTTGATAAGGGGGAAATTCCTTTCTTCAAGACCCTGGAGGGCATAACGGTAGGGACCTTCCTCGTTAAGTTCATAAACAGGAAGTTGTTCTACAAAATTTACAAAGTTATCAGACCCAATTTCAAGGTCTACAAGACGTTCAATGGTCTTTGATACCTGAGTCTGGGAATACCCAAGGTTAGCTAGGTGACTTTCCCTAGTTAATTTTCCCCAGTACTTAGGATCAGAGATTTGATTTCTAAAAATTTGCATAGTCTATTAAATTTAATTGGTTAATACTTATTTCGTTTATTTAAAAAGTTTTTCTATCAATTCTTTTCCTGAACTACCACTTGAACCTGTAGGACTTCCATTTAGTGCTCCACCTTTAGTAGCCCATAACCTTTCAAGTTCTGTTACTTTATCAGTTTTAACTTGTTTCTTAATCTTATCAGTTTTACCCCAGAATGTTCCAGTAAGCAAATGATAAGCAAGGTATGCATCAAACTTCTGAGGGTCTTGTGATCTAGCAGCCCATATTGCATTAAGAACATTCCCATTGGCATCCTTTGCAGCAGGCCTTAATACCATATCAATAATCTTTTCCTTGGTCTGCTTATTAACTTTAATTCCCTCTAAAAATTCATCCTGCTTCATTACAAACTCTTTAAAGTTTTCTTGAGCCTGTTTAATTTGTTCTCTATACTGCCTTTCTTCCTCCTCAACTCGTTTCTTTGCTTCCTCAATTTCTTTGGCATTTATCCTTTTTAGCTCATTAAGTGCTTCTTTTGCTTCCTCAATATCATCACCAGAATTAAAACTATTCTCAATTAACTTCTTAATCTTAGCATCACTGAATGTAGTAGTACGTTTGTAATGCTCGTAGAGAATTTTTTCTCTTAAATTGTCATCTTCTTCAAGTTGCTCTTCAGTAATATTACTAAAAGTTTTTCTATCATACATTAACTTTTGAGCAGTTTCTGGATCTATCCCCGCATCCTTAAGTTTAAAGTATTCCTCAACTTCTTCCCTATCAGCAGCATAAATCTTCTTTGCTTCTTCAAAAATAGTTTCCCGCTGCTTTTCAAGTAAATACTTAAGTGCTCCATTTAATCCTTCCTCTTTTTCTACCTGAAGAAGCTCCTCTTCATTAACATCAGAAATTACCCCCTCATCCAATTGGAACTTTGCAAAGGCAAGAGCAAAGGAACCAGAAGCAGCATCATCAATTTCATCAGATGAGGGGGATTTCTGAGTTTCTTCAGCCTCACCAGATGGCTTCTTTTCTTCCTTTTTCTTAGTCTTGCCCTGTTCTTCGTCCTCAGCATCTTCTGAAAATAAATCAGAATCTTCTAGAAGATCTTCTGGACTTTCGCCAAGTACCAATTTAATTTCTTTCTTGTTATTCACTTCTTTCACAGAATCTTGTCCTGCTTCATCTCCTTCTGTTTTGTTAGAACCACCCTTAGGTTGTTCATCACTAAACAGTAACTCTGACCCACTACTAAACAGTTCGTCAAAGTTTAATTCAATTTGCTCCTTGCTCATAGTTTTTGCCTTTTAAAGTTCAACACAAAATAAAAATAGATTTTTATTTCTAACAAATTTTATTAGATTATACTACAAACTATTATAACCAATTTCCATTATTGCTGTTCCTGATAATCCCAATACTGGGAATTTTCATCCTCTGTATCATCACTGTATTCCTGAGGAGGAACTCCAAATAGTTGTTGCTGTATATCCTCTGGAATAATTCCTTGACTTAATTGATTTAAGTGTGAATGTGCTTCTTCTAGTTTGGCAGCAATGTCTAGGTCAACATATGGGTCCATTCCTAACTGTTGATTTAACTGCTCTATTTCTTGCTGCTTACCTAAATATAATTGTTGTATCAGATCTTCAATAGTAGATATTTTCTGTTCCTCCATTGAAACCTGATTGGATGAACCCTCTTCTTCCTCTTGTGGAATAAATCCACCTTCAGCCAGAATAGGCATACCATTGTTGAAATCTTCAACTGCCTGCTGTCTGGAATACCCTAAACTCCTATAAAGTTTAAGTAGGTCTATTCTATCCTTAACATCTAAATCATACCACTTCATATTACTTCTCCCCTGGTACTTTATTCTGTATTGCAACTTTTGCTTTAAGTTTTTCTCGTTCCATAGCAGCCTCATCCTTTTTCTTTTGAATTTCCTTCTGGAGCTTCATAGCTTTCTCCTGTAGTGCCAGTTTCTTTTTCTCAAGTTCTAACTTCTTATTTTCCAACTCAATCTTTTTATCTTCAACCTGTTTCTTAAACTCCACTTCCTTCTTCTTAGTTTCCTGTTCCATTTTCTTACCAAATTCCTTAAATTGAAGTTCCCTTTCCTTTCTAGCTTGATCTGCAATTTCCATTGGATCAGGAATACCATTACTATTTTGGTCAAGACTTGCAGTCATTCTATATGCATTTAGCTCTGCAACAGTAATTCTAGTTTGGTTCTCTTCCTGGGCTTTCCACATTTCAAGTTGCCTGTCTAATTCTCTTTGCTCTGTTTCAACCTCCAGCTTCATCATTTCAAGTTCCATCTTTTGCTGTTCTATTTGTAGAGCAGCCTCTTGCTGAGCCTGTGCTGCCTGAGACCTCTGCTCCTGCATCTTAGCTTCATAATCAGCAATTGTTCTAATAATAGTTGCAGGGTCTTTAGTTCTAACAAGTTCTGCAGCAAGAGCAAATGAACCACTAGCCTGTAGGAACCTATCAGCAAGACTCTTAAGATACTGAACAGTAGCTTGATCATCCGCAGAATTACTTACATCCACACCATAACAAGCTTCTTTATATATGTTATAGTCAAATTCAAGAACTCCCTTAGTTCCTTCATCAAGAATAAATTCCTTTACAAAGCTCTTTCCCTCATAAGCAATCTTAGCAGCTTCAAGTAAAAGTCTTAGTGCTCGTGTCTTTGTGTTATCATGTATTGAAAACCATTCCTCTGTTATATTGCTTGACTGTAAAACTGAACGTTCAATACCACCAACAGTTTCACTACTACTAATAGCACCCTTGCGTTGCGGGGTTATACCAGTTAAATTATCTACCTGTTCCTTAATAAAAGCAAGCATGGCAATATAGGATTGAATTTGCTGTTGATTAGATAAGTCCATATGAGTAGGTATTCCACTCATTGTACCAGCAAGTTTACCTTTAGCAAATCCCTCCTGTCCAGCATTAAATGCATCTAGTGGTAACAATCCTAGTTGTGTTCCCCAGAAGTATATCTGGTCCATGGACCATCCATCTGGAAATAAGTGGAGTGGCAGAAATCCAATTTTACCATAATCTTTTGCATAGGCGAGTTTTAATTTATACATAAAGGTATTCCATAAGTACTGCCACTCCTTAGCTATCCCCATTAATCCCTTGCTAGTTCCTTTTCCAGTTTGAACTATAGAACCTACAAAAGGCGGGTATACTTTAGAAGGGTTATCAAGGTCCCGAATTTGTAATTCACATGGACCCATTTTTATGTAAATATCCTTTCCTATTCTAATCCCTTCGTACCACTCATTAATCCAGGCCTCTTTTACCTGTTCCCCCATTTCCTTGTTAGGCTTATACTGTTCTGGCATTATATCCTTTACAAGTTGCCCATCCTCATCAAAACTATATACTATGTTTACTTTTCTCATTCCTTTCCACAGTACTCTGGTTACCCTGATGTTCCCCTCAGCGTCATAATATCCATCTATAAGATTGTAAAACTTATTTATATCCGCAGAGCCCATATTGGTTAGGTCTATGAACTCTATATTAGGAAGGGACTGGGTAGGAATTTCAGGAACCAGCATTTTAGTTCCAGTTCTTACTGTAGCATAACCATTCTCAATATCTGAAATTTGCTGTGGAGTTAAATATTCATAGTACCTATCCAATACCTTTCCAACACTTAGATAGGCATCCTCTACAATAATATCAGCATCTTCAATTTTCCAACTTAAACTACCCCTAATAACTGTAACATTAGTAGGATCAACCCTACGCAGTACAGGATTCCCACCTTCTATTTCTACTGTATATATTTCTTCCCCAGTAATAAGTAAATCCTTAAAGCCCCTACTAAATTCCTGCGGTAAGTCAAGTGTTTTACATAGGTAGTTTAATAGCTGGGTACCCATTCTTTCCCGCAAGTCCTTCCAAGAGTAGTTTATAAATCGGCTGAACTTCTCAAGTTCCATTTTTAACTTCTCTTCATCCTGTATGTTCCGCTGTAACTGCTCAACATACCATTGAGTAAATAGTTCCTTTTTCTGCTCTAACTTAGAAGTTACAGCATCTCCATTTATCACAGTAACAACAGGATTGTAGGGCCTCCTTCTTTCCTCCCCACAGAGAAGATTAATATTTGGATTTACAAGTGGATAGTTCCTATAGGTGGTAGGAAACTTGTCAGTGTTGAATATTCCTAATGGGTCTAAGGTAAGTTCAACTTCTTTTTTATCCACAATATCATCATATAGATTATAGCATACAATTTTTTCCTTCTTAGAGGACCTAACCCCTAAAGAAGTTTGAATGCTATCCATTCTCTGAGCCATTCCTACTGCAGCTTCAATACATTCCTTAAAGAAATTCTCATTTTTCTCTGCAGCAGTTCTTTTTTGTCTTGGGAATCCTCCACTATAAGTTTCTAATGCCATAGCCTCATATTGAATTTACAAAATTATTACCTATAGTATAATTACAAAATTTAAGTTTAAATAATATTAAATGGCTTATAACCAAACTTATTATTTTTATTACCATATACCTTTTCAAAAAATGAATCCTTTACTTTAGCAGAACCACTTTTAGCAGTTCTAACCTGACCCAAATCTTCATATGTTGCAAGTTCCCTGTCAAATATCATTACAGCAGTCATTGCATCTACTCGGTCAAAGTTACCATCTGGATGCCACTGACTTGCTTCTTCAAGATATCCAATTGATCTAATTTTATGAAGGTTAAGTTCAGTTTGTATTGCTTGTATTTCATTTCCACTTTCCTCTGGGTCAGTTATAGTAGTTGCTGCAGCACCAACTGCAGGGGACAACATCCAAGTGATTTGTAGTCTCCTTCCATATGCCTTTATTTCTGGAGTAGAGCTAAATCCCTTTGCAGTATTTCCATAAAGAACTCTACCCCGCATGTCGGACTTATCCTTTAAATGCTGTGGATAATCCGCAAGTAGAAAATCAGCCTTCTTAACATTGTGGAAGTAGGCATATAGACCCTTCTTCTGATTTTCATACATAATAGTTGCATTATAGAACAGGGAAGTTTTGTAAACCAACTCATAGAAGTCATCTACAAACTGTGGCCTACCAGTATACTCAGCTACAATTCTTCTAGTAAACCTATCAAAAACAATCATTGAAGCAAGTGATACTGAGTACTTAGTTTCATCATTCTCTATTGGGTCAACTCCAATTATATATCTAAATGGGTCTGTGTTACCTGATATAGGAAGTTCATAAACTTCCAAAGCACCAACAGGGTCCTGGTCTGGTTTTAGTGGGTAATTTCTTATTGGGTATGCATCTGCTCTATTCTTGAATTCAATACTTCCCCCAGTAGCAACTATTAAATCTCCTGTGTAATGCTGTGCAGTAAAAGAAGCCATTACTGGATAAATATTTGATAGGTATTCTTTAATTTCAAGAACAGGAAATGCATTACCTTCAGTTCTAAGAACTGCTTCTTCTGGAGTAACAGGAATTTCAGCCTTCTTACCAATTAACCTAAGACTATCCTTGCTTGATAGCCTAATCTTTTGTCTTTCTCTTAGAATTTTTACAAGAGCCTTGATTACATCAGAATTACCATTTTCATCATAGCATCCCTCATAAGAAACATATCCTGGAACAAAGAATGAGCAGATTCCCCTGCCATTAGTTTTACTATATACATTTTTCAATGGAAGAATGTTAAATGCTTCTGGTCCATAAAACATTTTCTCTGCTGTAGAGAAGTCTGCTCCCTCTGTTCCACCAGTCCCCCCTGCTAGCATAAATCCATAAACAAGATCCCCCTGTTTCACAGATTCCTCAGCAACTGTCCAAGCTTTTTCTAACTGTGGAAATATTCCAGACTCTTCAAAAGCCAACAGTTTACCAGCTTTACCTCTTGCCTTATCTGGGTCATCCTTACATGTTACCCCAATAACCTCACTTAATCTTCCTCTATCAATTCCATTATCCTTCCATCCAGCCTTAGTATGTGGTAGTAGGTCAACCAATCGTGGACTTGCAAATGGAGTATGTTTTTCAGCAAAGGATGCCTGAAATTTAAACTTATTCATTGTACCATCCTTATACATATACTCCTTCTGGTAAGCAATGAGATAACTCTTTGATAGGGGAATATGATAGTAGTTCCTACAGAACATTGCACTTATTATATAGGAATATCCCCAGCGTCGTTTCTTTAAGTTATTTCCAAACAACCCTAGAGTTTCAGCTCTCTCAATGTAGTGAAACCACCAGTAGTGACTATCATATATCTTTGGAAATGCTTCCTCCTCTCGTGCTGTATTTCTACCTGTTTTTATCTTAATGAGTACTCTACCATAGTTCCAGTAGTAGTAAAGATATCCTGGTATCCACTCTCCGTCTGACTCCCTAACATAACCCTCTAAGCATCTCCTTCTTTCTTCCTTCCAGAACTTCATGTAATCAGAGTCTGGATCCCTGTTCTTTTGGAATTTAGTATAACACCCAAACTCTTCAAAGTGCTTAGCAGCAGGACGAAAGTAATCCATATCCTCTAGTATATGAGGATTCTCCAGATCAACTCTTATTCTTCCCTTGGGATTCAACTTCCTGTATGGTTCTCCTGGTTCCACCTCATGTTCAAGTGGAAGGTTAGGATTATCCCAACGCTCAAGGTCTCTTGCTCTTTTTCTATTTGGACTTATTAGGTTTCTGATTAGTTCTATCTTCTCAACGTACTCAAAGAATTCTCCAATAGAAACAGAGTCAAGACCCTGCAGCAGCTCATTATTAATCTGAGAGGTAACCTCATTAACATCAATCGTCGAAATATGGTCTTTCTTTTCCTCCTCTAATTCTTTCATTACGTTCCTTATCTTGTTTAACTATCTCTTCCAAACTTCGCAGTGACTTTACTGTCTCAACTGAACTCTTAATCATACTCTCCACTTTCTGCACTTCAGCTGCAGAAGTATCTGGAGTAATTTCAAATGTTCTAAAATAGGCATCTATTTTTGATAAAGCTATTTTAGCAGATTCATAGTACCTAGAAGTTGTGGTTTCCTCCAGTTCTCTATAAACCCTAATAGCTTCATTTACTAACCCATCAGGCTCCCAATCATTTGGCAAGCCTATCTTTTTTACTATGTCCCTTTTTTTAGTTTCCTGGTCTAAGTAGGATGAAAAGGGGGATGAGAAATCACACATATGAAATACAAATGCTAGCTCCTTTATAGCTCTTCCCTTATCCCTACTCTTATCCCGATTAATAAGATCAGCAAAAGCTTTTATTGTAAAAGCTTCTGGTCTTATGTCGAGTTTCCAGTTGCTATACTCAAACAGTTCCATTTCTTTTATTAACCTCCATTAGTTTCTCTTGAGATTTAGGTGGGACATAAAAGATACCAAATTTAGGCAGTCTAACAGAAGGAAAATATCCCTTTCCCCTATCTACCAATGTGGATTGCACATATTTAACAAATTCAAAATGTACCATAATTACTCTTTCCACATCCTCTATGGATACTTCTTCCTCTCTGGCTATAGTTTTTATTATCTCTCTACTTTTCAGAGTTTTCATGTCTTTCTGAAATTAACGTGTTCATAAAGTTATTAAATACTATCTTTTCTTCCTTAGTAAAATCATTTCTTATTCCTGGCTTATTAACTATTTTGGATAGTTTAGTAAGCAACTTTCTAAATACTGTCAATTCTTTAACATCGTTTTGATCCATTAGATCAAATATAATATTGACACTAAAAATATCATTCCTCTGTGGCCTTATCTCCATAATCTATACTGTTAATTAAAAATTCTTCCTGCTCTTCAAACTCCTTGTAATGCTTATCACATAATGGTATCTCTATACCATCTAGCTTTACCATATGTGTGGCTTTACTTTTTCTTTTCTTCCCGTTAGCTATACAAGCACTACAATGTAAATGTTTCATAAAGGCTAAAAATTAATGTCCCAACTATATACTATTTTCCCATCAAGCATATCAAACGAAAATCCTGGCCTAGTATTCCCAAAGTTTGCCATTATCCATTTTGAGGATCCAAACAAACTAGGAATGTTTCTATACCTAAAAAACTTTCCATGATTTGTATTGGCCTGATGAAGGTCTCCCTTCACTACATGAAGGTTATTTAAAGGAATATCATTATGTCTGGCATAGTCTAGTATAAAACTTTCTGTTTTTGTATCCAGATTTAGTGGGAACGGAAGTTTCATATCACTATCATCCTTACCGTGGGTAAAGATAAAGATATGTTCTCCTATAGTAAAGTGGTTTAAAAATTTGGTGCAGGTGAAGAATTCTACTGGATTATTTGCATAGATGAGTTTCATGTATTCTTCCAGACATCTCGTAGCAAAATACTCGAATTCCCCACCATGATTTGAATTTGTAATGTGAATAAACTTGTAGTTTGCTGATATTCTACTAGTAATTAACCTTCGGTAAAAGTCTTTGTGTACTTTTATAAATGTTTCAAATGCTTCTTTGTTTGTAAGGTTTTGTGGAATTCTGTGGTCTCTTCTTGTTGTATACCCGTCTAACCCATCAAGAGAATCCCCTAGGTTTACTACATACAAGTTTGTAAATACCCCAAATGTTTTGTATGCATTTAGTATTTCAATAAATACTTCTCCCAACCTGTATTCAAGTTCTTTTGGATTATAGTAATTTTCATATAGTGCCTCATCTGATACCATTGACCCAATATGCATATCAGATAGGTAAACAATCAGGGTTCTATGCCTTATTGGCTCTACTATTTCTTGTTGTTCAATTTTTGGAAGGTTATCTTCTTCTTTTAGAAGTGCTTCTACTACATCCTCTATTTTTGGTAGTTCATTTTCTTCTCTATTAGTAACTATACTATACCTTAACTCTCCTGATTGAGTTTGCCAAAACTTTACTGACTTAACTTCATCATGGCTTACTCCAATTCTGTTTAGGTAGGTTTCAAATTCATTTATTACATTAGCATTTTCATTTGTATTTTCAATAAAAGTTTTACGATTGCTTTTTATAATTTCCTTTGCTTGCCTGGCTTCTTCTTCAGTACAACTTATTCTACTGGCTATTCTGTTATTTCCAGCTTTCAAGTACCCTGGGTTCTTCATTAAAAATTGAATCACTCGCTGTAGGTTTTGGTTCATCATGATTACTATTATTTAATTTTACTATTTCATACTTCAATTCATATCCTAACTTACTGTTAGTAATTCCATAGCTAATGTATTCATAGTTTTCATTGTCTATGAAATGTGATACTAACTTTAAATGGGCCATCATTAATACAACTAAATCATTAGAAAATATACTAAGCATTTGTAACAAATTTAAAGGTTATCTCAGTAATGTCTTGCTCCATGAATGGTTTAGCTATTTTGTCCACCACCCCATAATCATCAATGAGATCTTTCTTCCGCAAAGATAGAAGAATATTGTAAAAGTTATCAATAGTAATGCCAAGTTCCTCTGCTATTTTTTCTTTTGTTGTATGGTGAAATATAACCAAACCTCTCTGCTCTTTGGTAAGATTTTTTAGTTCATGGGTAAGCTGTAGCAACTTAGCCAATGTCTCAAGTTCTCTAGGTCTTAATGACTTAAATGGTTGAACACAGTCCAATATCTGCATTATTATTATCCATTTAGTATTGCTGTTTACTGGAACTCTTAGCTCCATCTTGCCTCCCTTATTCATAGTTCTACTGTTTTGTCACAAATATAAATAATTTTTGTCATAATCAAAAAAGTGCTACAAAAAAATGGCACCATATAGTAATGATGCCATTAATTTGAGTAAACTCAAAACTTAACTATGAGATTATGCTATCCCATCATTTTCTTCCTGTAAAAATTCATCTATCTTTGAGGTAGAAATTTCTGTATCCAGTGGTTTGTCCTCTACAACATGCATGCCTGTAGTATTTCCTGTTTCAGATTTTTCTTTTTTCCCATCCTCATTCTGTTTCTGTAGTTCCTGCATAGCCTTTTGCCATGACTGGAATTTTGAGAACACCTCAGTTAGCTGCATCTGATAGGTGTAGTACTTAATGTTCAACTCAAGTAGCTCAACTTCTAGCTTTAGTTGATCCCTAATCTGACGCTTTGTCCTAAATTCTGCAGCAGCCTTCTTTTCTTCGTCACTCATAGGACGCCTTTGGAAATTTTTGTTCATACTGGTTAGTTTTAGTTAATTATTAAATCACTGTCAATTATGAAGTTTTCCTTCTTCACTGCAAGTTTAATATTGTTAATAGGCATTTTGATAAAGAACCTACCATTAGTTTCCCATCTTACCGTCATGAAGTTGTCTATATCCAAAACAATATCCCCCACCTCATAAACACATTCCTCCTTAGGGTTTATCTTAACAATCCTAATGTAATCAATCGTCTCCTGCTCATCCTGTTTACTTATCAGAACCACTGGAGTTTTACGCAGGAAAACCTCTAGCAGTACATGGTCAGGGGGTAAAATCACTGCTTCTGGGTCCTTAATTCTGTCACTTGTCTTCATATACTTTTATATTGGTTTACCCTACAAATATATAACAGTTATTTCAATCATACAAATTTTTCAAACTATTTCTACTCCTTCTCCTGCAATCTTTTAAGTTTTGCCCTATAACTAACAAGTTGTTTATCCAAATGACATAGTGGGAACTCTTTGGATTCAAAAGCTCCAGGTTGAAGAATACTCTTAAACTCATTTTTAGGTTCAGAGTACACTACCCTTACATATGGAGAAGGGGATATTTTCCCCCAAGTAGCCCTAAGTTCTTCCTGCTTCCTTCCATATTTATCTTCTACGGTAACCTGTTCTACATTTACTGGAGCCTCTGTACGGGTAACCAGTTCTATGCTAACAGTTCCCCATACCTTTAAATACCCCACATACTCATTCAGTACCTCTCTTAACTTACTTAACTTTTCTTCTATAGTTTGTGTAGTTCCCATAGGCATTGTTTTTTTGTGCTGTAAATATAATACATTTTCCTTATAAAACAAAAAAGGAACTATAAAGTCCCCTTCACTTTTAAATTACTCTTTAAAAGTCCTTTCAAAACTGCTTATCCTAGTTTGGGCCTTTTAAAAAGAAATACCCCTGAGTTTTGGTATTCCTCAGCAGCTCCTCTTTAGTTTTGGTTTCCCAGATGTGGTACGTTCGGATTTCTCCTATCACTCGTGTGGTCTTTTACACCACTGGGAGGCATTTCTATCAGTCCCTTAGCCTTTTATCCCTCTTTCCATCTGGTTATCCTAACCTTTTGTACTACAGGAAGTCCTCAGCACTATGTTTGTCTATTATTTCAAGACTGCACCTGCTACTCCCTGTTCTCCCCTCCATTTCCTTTCTCAAGGGAAACCCTTGGGGGTTCTAGAGTACAGTGCAAATATAAAACACAAAATTGAAAAAGTCAAGAGCTAAGTGTAAAAAATTTTTAAGAGTTATAAAAAAATATAACCAAAATCAAATTTTTCTAAACTTTTTCTCTAAAAAATTTTTTTTTTGGAATTTTTTTTTGAATTTTTTTTAATTTTTTAAAATTTTTTCTGGAAAAAAGTTTGTGTTAAGTACCTCACCCTTTGACCCCCCCACTAAGGCTTGGACGGGGGGTATCCCCCGTTATTACACCTAAACTTAATTATCACGGATATGAATAAAATAAAATTTGTTGAGGTAAGCCCGTCAACAAGGATCATTGACGGCTTATCAAAATTAATAATCTTCAGGGAATATAACCCGCAAATCCCCGAAGGGGAGTGGGTTCCCTGTGGATTTAAAGAATTCACCACAAAAAAAGGTAGAAATGCTGTTGAGGTGGACTTTGGAGGGAGAGGCCACCTCTGCAGATTCTATCACGGAGGGGGTGATAAGAATTGGGAGGGATGGACCTCCCGAAAGGCTGCTAATGCTGCATTTGCAGATGCAGCACCCGCCAGCAACGGGGGAGGTTGCTGGTGGGAGGTCCAAATAATAAAAGAGGGGATAACCCCAATCCCCCAGGAAGTTTCATCCTATCTAGATGAAATTGACGAAATTTCCTAACATTTGCGGATGCAGCATTCTCCCCCCATCGGGTTGGGTAATTTACCTAACCTGATGGGTTTTTTTAAACAAAAAAAGTTATTACACCTATTCTTTTTCTCTCAGAACTTCTAAACTTAAAATTATGAACACAACAGAATTCTTAAAAAAACAACTCACCTTCTGGTTAAGGTGGGTTGAAGAAAGCAGTATTCTGTCCGAAGAGGACAGATACTTGCTTAGAGCGGTACTAAGTGGCATCTTTGAGCGAATGCTCAAAGAGGCCAGGCTCACTGAACTAAAAGAAGAAGAACAAAGGTAGTTTTTAGAGAGGTTGTGGACTAACCACCACAACCCCTCTTTTAAAATATAAGTTATATTCGTGTAAGTCTTAACTTACAATGAATATAACTAAATAGTCGGTAAGCAGCACCCCGACTTAAAAAAAGTGTGCTGCATAAATTAAAACAAAAGATTATGCTGTGTGTAGTAAAAACAGAGGTATTCGGGAAAGGAAGTCCAGATAAAAATGGACTAATGCCCGTAATCTTAGTTCCAGTGGCAGGAAAAATTCCTGCCAAATTCGTTCTATCAGGAACCGTTGCAAAGAGCAACGGATTCCAGGTAGGAAAGACCTACCTTACCCAGTGGGTCGCTGGGAAGGTAGATGAACAATATGGCCAAACATACAATTACAAATGTTTGGCAGAAATAGACGACCCTATACAGATTATAGAACTGATGCATCGTTTAGGAGATGCAGAAGTTCTAAAAGAAAAAGAAGTTGAAGTCACTGAAACTAAGAGTGACTTTGACCTGTAGTCTAAAAAGGTGCTGATATTGGGAGTTCTGCTTTACCAAAGAGTCCCTAACTCAGCACCTTTTTTATTACAGACAAAGAAGTACACTTCGCTTTGCCTGTAATTTATCAAAAAGGAAGTGTTAACTTTAAAAAAGGAATCAATAAAAAAACTACAAAAAATGAACAAACTAGAAAAATTTGTCCTGGGGAGTTTCCCAGGACATATAATAATGTCCATGATTGCCATGATAATGGCAATATATGGAATAGAGGCAGCCCCTTATATAGCAATCATGGGAGCACCTCTGGGAGGACTAGTTGCAGTCCTCCTAACACTGAAAAGAAAAAAGGAAGCACAGTGAGAGATACCCTAACTCTCACTGTATTTTATAATAAAGTTTAGGGTATAAAGTTACAAAAAAATGAAAAAAAACATTTGTGGAGGAGAACTGGCCAGTCCAGTTGATCCAAAAAATGACAAAGAAATGGTAGAGGCAGGAATAAGAAAACCTCTACTATTCATTAACAGATGGATATTCAAAAAGAGTATACCTGAAAAGGTAGAACTCAAAAGAAAAAAGAACAAAGTAAGTCCAAAAGGGGCTTACTTTGAGAAGGCTCCTAAATACAACCAAAAATTTAAATTGGTTGTATATATGAAATATTCTCAACAAATAAAGAATTTTAAAAGCACTCATTCATTCGAGTGTTATGAAAATGAAATTCCTACAATCCTCAGATTGTTAGAGGATGAAGGATACGTTATTAAAAGAGTATTTTTTAACAACAAAACTTACAAAAAATGAGAATACAAATAAAGTACAACGGTGATTCCAATCTGCCTAAAGATAGGAATCACATGACAAAAAATGGAAGGGAGGTCCTTTCTAAGACTTTCAAAAGTTTTGATGAGGCGATCTGCTTCTGGTTAGAATGTGATTTCTACTCAGGAGCAGTAACAACCCTCGAAGAAATTTTTAATAAGGAGAGGGTAAAAAAACTGTTTAAACAGGAGAAAATGCAAGTACTTGACCCACCATTGGAGGAAAAAGCATAAATTAGTACAAGGAACAGTATCAAAGAAAGCAAGTTATATACAAGATTGCAAGATACTGTCCTTGTATTTTATTGTTTAATTAAAACAAGTAAAACATGTACCAAAAAGAAACCAAGCATTTGAGTGATATAATTATATCACTAATGCCTACAGAGACCTTTATGAAATTCGTAATAACAGAGACTCTATTAGAACCACTAGTATTCGCTCTTAAAGGAAAAGAGGAAAATCCAATGTGGTTTTTAGGGAAATCATCAGAATATCTAAAAAACATGATGGTTCCAATAGATCATAATAGGTATCTGGTAGAAATAGCAAATGAGAACAGGCAGGAAGCAACGATTCTCATCTATACAGAAACACCAGATGATCAGCCATCCTTTTTCGTAACATATCTATTTTCAGATAGTTACGAAAAAATAATTTCTGAAGCATTTCCAGACCTCATGAAAAATGGAAAAGTTGGATTTGGAGAGGGGGAGAATGAGATTATCCTTATACTAAACAAAGATCCTTTTGGTATAACAATGTTCTATACAAAAGATTATCCTGAAATGGAAAAAAGATTTGCGAAATATAAGCACTAGTCAATAGTGCTTTTATTTTTTAATTAAACATTAACACTATGAAACAAATATTATTAACATTTGTAGTAACACTATTTGTTACTACATTTGCACAGGCTCAGACTTTTCAACAAATCTGGATAATAGGGATGACAAAAGATCAAATCCAGGCTAAGTATGAACACGCACTTTTTGAAAAAATGGAAGGATTTGAAAAAGAGGTGTGTCAAATAAAATTTAAGGATAGGGAAGAAAATAATATTTTCCTGTTCGGATCATTTGATAAGGAAAATGTATGTAACTATCAAATGCTAAGTTATCCCACATCCTACGCAGTTGCAATAGTAACTAGCCTTGAAAATGATCAAAACTACGTTAAAATTGATAAAGGAAAGTACTTAAAGGTATTGAATGGAGTACCAATTTTAGTGGTAGTAGAAGGTAAAAGTACCCACTTTAACGTGTACACTGCATACGGAAGTTTTTTAATGAACGATTGATATGGTTTACCTTATAACAAATCAAGAGATACAAGAGAGCAGTAGCGTGAGGCTAGCCAGTGTGCAGGATTGCGTGGACTACTGCTCTCGTATCTCTGAGATTGGACTAGATACTGAAACTATGGGTATGGATCCATACACTGGAAGTATCCTTACCCTACAGTTAGGAGATTATGAAAATCAATTTGTAGTTGATCTAACTACAGTTAGTATTAACAACTTCAAAAATTTATTAGAGGATAAATCAAAGATTTTCTTAGGACACAACTTAAAATTTGATATAAGATTTTTACTTCATAAGGGAATTGTTCTTAAAAATGTTTATGACACCTATATAGCCGAGCAAATTATTTGGAATGGTCATGATGAAATAAAGAAAAGTCTTGACTTTGTTTGCTATAGATATGTAGGTGTTATGTTAGATAAATCAATAAGAGGAAGAATATTTAAAGAAAAACTATCTGAAAGAGTGGTTATTTATGCTGCTGATGATGTGAAGTATTTAGGAAAAATAAAAGAGAAGCAGTTAGAAAGAGCCACAAAGTGGGATTTGCTACGAGCAGTTAGAATGAATAATATGTTTGTGCCTGTAATATCCTACTTAGAATATAGTGGCTTTAAACTGGATACCCAAAAATGGAAATCAAAGATTGAGCAGGATAAAAAAACTCTCAAAGAGAAATTAGCAGAACTAAACAAGTATATTCAGGAGAATAGTATTAAAGAATTTATTGATCCTCAACTTAACTTATGGAATGAAAATGAATCCAGGGTAAACATCAACTGGAATAGTCCAGAACAGGTTGCTAAATTCTTTAAGATACTGGGTATTGACACATCAATTCAAGACCCAGAAACAGGAGAATTGAAGGATACTGTTAATGCTGGGTTTCTCGAAAAACAGGTAAATAAAAATCCAATAATCCAAACCTATATTGATTATAGGGCTGCACTGAAAAGATGTTCTACCTATGGTGAGAACTGGTTTAGATATATTAATCCAGTTACAGGTAGAGTTCATACCAAGTTTCAGCAATGGGTTACCACTGGTAGAATGAGTTCTGGGGGAAAGGATAAAAGCAGCAATGTGGACTATCCAAATGCTCAGAACATACCAGCAGATGAAGAAACCCGTAGTTGTATAGTTCCAGAAGAGGGTTACATTTTTATAAATGCGGATTATGATAGCCAAGAGGTTAGGGTATTCGCCAATTTTTGTAAGGATGAAGCCCTAATTAAAATGTTTAAAGAAGGATTTACTGACATGCATTCCTACACTGCTTGGCATATTTTTCCAAAGATACGTGAAAAATATCCAGAACTCAACCAAGAAACCATTAAATTAATCAAAAAAGATTTTCCCAAGGAAAGGCAGATCAGTAAGTTAGGAAACTTTGCCATTCAGTATGGTGGAACAGGCTACACGGTAGCTGAGAACTGTAACATTCCCATTGAAGAAGGAGAAGCATTTTACAATGCTTACTTTCAGGCATTTAAAGGGGTAAAAAAATACTTCGAGCAAGTATTCAACAGGGCTAAGAGAACCAGAGTAATTACCTATAATGATATTACTAGAGAGAAGTATTTTATCCCCAATAATTTACCAGAAAGTAAAATTAAAAATGCTTCATATAACTACCCAGTTCAGGGAACTTCTGCCTCAATAACTAAATATGCAGGTATTCTATACTATAGACATTTACTGGAAGAGAATTTACTGTTTAAAGTAAAAATTGCCATTATTTGTCATGATGAATTTCTAATAGAAGTACCTGAAGAACTTGCAGAACAGGAAGCAAAAATACTAAAGGAGTGCATGGAAAAGGCAGGAGAATTGTACTGCCAAACCATAAAATTAACCGCTACTCCAGTAATAACTAAATGGTGGAAACATTAAACTATTTTACTATGAATGAATTCTCAGACACTTCAAAAATAATGATTATATTTGCAGTGCTGTCCACATACATAAACAAAATAAAAGATGCAGGATACCGACAGGCTGCTAAACGATGGATAAACCTACTCAACAAGCAGGCTTCCCAAATGTGGAGAGAAGTGGTTAAAGCCTGTAGGAATGAAGGAGGGGAACCCACTGAAGAACTATTTGATGATGTAGAAGCTTTTCTTTACCAGGTATTAGAAGAATCTTTTAAAGTACCCATTGATAAAATGGATGAATTTGTGGAACACATCAAAAAATTTAATAATAACTTAAATAGTTAAACCTATGAAAACAATTTTAGTAGTTTACACCAATGTGAAAATTCCTGTAAGAGATACTTTCAGTTTTAAACACTATGTATTTAACACCAACTGTGATGACCTAAAAGTGGGGGGACTTAATTCAGTCAAAGGATTACACTACCAATATGATGGTAGTAAAAATCTTAGACAAATGTTATAACTACTACAATCCTAATACTGGAGAACTCTACACATCACATCCTAGTAACACCATTATTAGACCTATTAAGGAATTAATTGTAGTAGAACCAGATTTTCTTGGAGTAATTGCTTACAAAATTTAAACTTAGTTTAGGATAGTGGAGCAAAAAAATTTAACAAATGATGAATCCTACAGGAGAAGGTTAATAGATAGATACATTAGAAATTTACCCTACAATAAATGGGTAAATACCAAAAGTATTCCAGAAGGAATACAAAAGGATATATTTGACATATTGGATCATACCAAATATGGAGAATTTCAATTTATAAACCATGAAGGTTATGGGAACCTATTCAAAAAAGTCAGAAGATCTGACATTATTTTCAAACAGGGAAAACTTAAAAGAACAAATTCAGAATAAAGCGGTTAATTTATCTGAAACATATCCAGTACTAATACTGGAACATGCTACAGGAGTTGGAAAAAGTCTTTCCGCCATAAAGATTATTGAAAAACATGGGGGAAGATGGACTATAATGGTAGCAGAAACTAACCACATAAATAACTGGATGCTGGAATTTCAAAAGCATGGTAAGGTTGACCTACTTAATAATGTAACATTTGCTTGTTACGCTTCGTGGCATAAGCATACCCAATGTGATAATTACATATTAGATGAATGCCATAATACCCTTAACTCTGCTCTAAGACTAGAATACCTAAAAACTATAGCAGGTAATGCAAAAAGAGTCATTGGATTAACTGCTACTCTAAACAAAAACCAAAGAAATAACTTTAGAGAAATATTTCATAATGCATACTTTTATAAAATTCCATTAGATAGTGCAATTGAACATGGAATATTACCAGAGCCAAAAATCTATTTAGTATCAGTGGAATTAAATAATACCGAAAAATATATACCATTTAAAATTGATAAAAACAAAACCATAATATGCAGTGAGGAGGAATGGTATACAAGACAAACAAATCTAATTGAAAAAAGAAAAAAGGAATTCTTTACATCTAATGAGGAATGGAGAAAATACAGATGGTTACAGGAAGCCTCAAAAAGAAAGAACATGCTGGCTGATGTAAAGACTAAATTTGTGGCAAAATTTCTAGAAAAAGTTGGAGATAAAAAATTAATATGCTTTACCCAATCCATAAAGCAAAGCGAAGAACTATCTAAAGGAATGTCCATACATTCAAAAATAAGTGAGGATACCAGAGAAGAACTAATAAAAGAGTTTAATTCTGGAAAAATTAAAAGAATATTTACTACCAGAATGCTACGGGAAAGTATGAATTTAGAAGGAATTGAATTGGGGATAATGGTTCAACTGGATAATAACCAAAAATCCTTTTACCAAACAACTGGTAGAGTATTAAGAGCAAGGTTTCCAGAATACTACCTATTCTATGTAAAGGATACACAGGATGAAGTATACGTAAGAAATGCCTTAGAAAATTTTAATAAAGAGTTACTCACTTACATAACATTTGAAAATCTTATGAATAAAGAAAATTAATTAAAGTTACTTTAAATTCTGGTAAAATGGAAAGTGAGATTACTATTTCTAAAGGAAGAGAATCATACTCATTCATCGTGAGATATGAATACTACTACCAGAAAGAACAGTGGTATGATGTCCACGGAGACCCTGGGACACCAGAAATAGAAGAAGTGGAATTAATTAGCATTCATACTAATGAGGATCTTCTACTATTAATGGATAATTTTAAAAATTGGGGAGAACTGGAAGATGAAATCATTGAAAAAATTGCAGAAGAACACAGGAAAAAAGGTAAATGGTAGTAAAAATACCGATTCTATTGATTTAAAAGTTCTATCTGCCCTATGCAATTCTGCTGAGGAACTATTCCAAACTTCTGATATTGATGAGATTTATCACATAGTCAGAAATGAATTTGGAGTAAATTGTTCTAAAGAAGATATTGAGAAGGTTTATGCTCTTAGGATAGCAGAACTGGAGGCTGAATTACTTTATAAACAATATGGCTATGAAACAAACTCTTGAAATTCCATTGGAATCCCTGGTAAAATTTCCTTTAACCCCTGTTGATGTTTTAATACTATCCCTAATATATAATGAACTTGATCCATATGAACTAACTTGGGGAGAGGGAATTGATTTGGATAGTATTTTAACGTCACTTGAAAATAACCTTTACATAAAGAGAACAGAATTTGGTTATGAGTTAAGGAATAAGGGAAAAGAAGTATTTGAAGGGGAAGAAATGGATAACAAAATTAATGAGGTTTTGGAGTATCTCAATACTTCAACCAATCGAAGATTTTCCCTCAAATCTAATAGCAATAGAAAGTTTGTAGCAGGAAGACTTAAGGAGGGATATTCAGTGGAGGACCTAAAAGCAGTAGTGGATACTATGGTGGAGAAATGGGGGAATGATAGCAAAATGTCATTCTACCTAAGACCAGAAACCCTATTCAATGCCACCAAATTTCAAACCTACATTAACTTAACTAAAAGGGATAAGGAGGATGAAGATTGGAGGCTAACAAAAATTTAACCCTAGTAGAAAGGGTAACTAAGCAATTAGAGAAAAATAAGAGACTCAGGGAAGAGGGAAAGGATATTGCAATACCTTTTCCTTTTCCTAGATTTTCTGAAGAAATTCCTGGAATAGTTCAGGGTAGGTACTATATTGTAACTGCTGGAACTAAAGTGGGAAAATCAAAACTATCCGATTTTCTATTTCTGTATACACCTTTTAAGTTTATTAAATCCCACAACACAAATATTAAGATAAAGATTCTATACTTCAGTCTTGAAATGAGCAAAGAGGATAAAGTTAAGGAAGCCATATCCCACTTTTTACATTTAAGAAAGGGCATAAGAATATCACCAGATAGAATGGATTCCATTTACAAGAGTTATATTCTTGAAAATCATATTTTAAAAGCAATTGAAGAAGTAGCACCAGAAATTGACGAATTGTTTAAACATGTGGAAATCTATGACAACATAAGAAACCCGTTTGGTATTTATAAAACTGTAAGAAAATATGCCCATTCTCATGGTCATTACATAGATGCTGCTGGTAATGTCCTTAATACTCAACTTATTGAGTCTGGTAATCTAGATGAAATTAAGAAGATTTTTCTCTACATTCCAGACGACCCAGATGAATTTGTAATTGTATTAATTGATCACGTATCATTGATAGATGCTGAGAAAGATCAGACCATTCACCAAGCCGTATCAGATTTATCCTCTAAGTATATTCTCCATATGAGAAATAGATGGAGATATATTCCTGTTCTAGTTCAGCAGCAAATGCTTGCCCAGGAGTCAGTTGAAAACATAAAGGCTGATATGGTAAGACCAAGTCCTGCAGGATTAGGTGAAAATAAGTTAACATCAAGGGATTGTGATGTTATGCTGGGATTATTTTCACCCATGAAAATTAAAAGGGCAGAATGGGAGGGCTATAACATTAGGAGAATGAGGGATAGTTTTAGAGAACTCTCAGTTCCTATTAACAGAAGGGGGAACAGTGTTATAGTTGGCCTATACTTTGATGGAATGACAAATTCATTTAAAGAACTACCACCAGCAGAAGAAATGACTGAAGAAATTTACAAGATAATTGAAAGTAGAAATGTTAAACCAATATAAATATCAATGCTATGGAATCCAACTATTTCATTGAGGAAAATTTTCTCAAATTAATAAATGTAGACCCTAAACAAACCACTAAAGAGGGTTTATCACTACCTGAAATCCTAAATAAATTTCTTAAAAGTGAACTTGATAGGTATTCCGCTTTTATTGTAATTAATAAAAAACATCAAATAGATGGTGTGTTTCTAAATAAATATAGAGCAGAAGAGTATGTAAAAATTCTTAATGAAGGTATAGAGGGAGAATCACCTGCATACATATATACTACTGATTTTATACCTTAATTGACAATGCTGAGTAAATTAAAAATTTTAAATATTTTAAAGCTAAATAACTATGAGAAATTTAGCATCAATTCAGAAAATTAGTAACCTTGAACCAATCCCTAATGCTGACGCAATAGAAAAAGCGACCGTTCTAGGCTGGCAATTAGTGGTAAAGAAAGGAGAATTTAAAGTTGGTGATTTGTGTGTGTATTGTGAAATAGATTCAATACTACCCGAAAAACCTGAATTTGAATTTTTAAGAGAGCGTAAATTTAGAATTAAAACGCTAAAAATTAGAGGGCAAATAAGCCAAGGCATTTGTTTTCCAATATCAATACTGCCCGAAAAAACCAAGATAGTTGAAGGTTTGGATGTAACCGAAATACTTGGTATTAAAAAATGGGAGCCATACCAAGGTGAGCAAAGATGCCAAAAGCAAGTAGGTAAAATTATGTACCCAAAATGGATGCCTAAATGGGTACAAAAGATTGTGCACAGATTTAAATTTGTTCGTGAATATTATAGAAAAAACTCAGGACAGAAAAGTTTTCCATCGCTTATTCCAAAAACTGATGAAACAAGAGTACAGGTTTTACAAAAATTACTTGATAAGTACAAAGGTGTAAAATGCTATTACACTGAAAAACTTGACGGAAGTTCAATAACTATTTACCAAATAAACGGTAAGTTCGGAGTGTGTAGCAGAAATATTGATTTGAAGCGTGATGATACCAATAAGTTTTGGAGAACAGTTTTAGAACACGATTTAGAAAACAAGTTTAAAAAAGTATTTGGCGATGAAAATATTGCTTTGCAAGGCGAACTAATAGGAGAAGGAATACAGGGCAATAAATACCGTTTAAAAGGTAATGATATTTACTTTTTTAATGTGTTTTTTATTAAGAAAAATGCTTACGGAAATATGAGCGAGTTAATTGATGTTTGCCAAAAACTTAACGAAAAGACAGTACCAATACTAAATACTGATTACGAACTTTCTAACTCTATTCCTGAATTGGTTGAACTTTCAAAAGGTAATAGTGTATTGAATAATGGAACACTAAGAGAAGGAATTGTAATAAGACCGTTAATTGAAATAGAAGATTCGGAATTCCATAGCCAATTAGTCAAGAATAGGGTTTCTTTTAAAAGCGTTAATTCTGAGTTTTTGATTAAATACGGTGAATAACAATTACTAAGCAGAATGAATATAAAAAATAAAAAAGGAGGTGATATGAGAATAATAGCATTAGGAGATACGCACGGCAGAACAGATTGGAAACAAATTACTTCCAATGAAAAATTTGACAAGGTTGTTTTTATGGGCGACTACTTTGATACCTATGAAGATATTTCACCTGAACAACAAAAGGAAAACTTCAAGGATATTATTGCCTATAAAAAAGCCAACATGAACAAGGTTGTGTTACTATTTGGAAACCACGACTTCCATTATTTACGAAGTATAAATGAAACTTATAGTGGTTATCAGCAATGGCAAAAAACAGACATTCAAGAGTTATTACACCCTGCTATTGATGCTGAATTGTTGCAAATGTGCTTTGTTTGGCAGAATATGCTTTTTTGCCATGCAGGGGTAACACAAACTTGGTGCAAAAATAACCTTGTTCAAAAAGAATTTGTTGAACAATCAATTAACGAATTATTCAAATATAAACCAAACGTATTTAGATTCACAAGTGGAAGAAATCACAGCCCATACGGAGATGATGTTGAGCAATCACCAATTTGGGTAAGACCAAACAGTTTATTGAGAGATAAAATTGAAGGATTTATTCAAGTGGTTGGGCATACTATTCAAAACAAATTGGTAATTACTGATGATATTATTTTAATTGATACACTTGGGACATCTGGTGAATACTTGATTTGGGATAACTTTCAACTGAGCGTGGGGAAAGGTTTTTAAAATTTCCCATAACGTTTTACAAATAAAAGCAGTTTTATGAGAAGTAAAGTAATAGAAAGAATAGCAGCCAATACATACAGGAAAATTAATTACAGTGCAGATGCTTATGCAAAATTGCTTTTATCTGGTGTTAGGCAACGTTTTCATTATTATTTCGATTGGAAGTCGTTTAATATTGGATTCGGTTTTTGTAAGACAACAGGAATAAGTGGATGGAAGTATATGT
>Ga0208198_1001065_pt1 | contig 26071 bp, 24 predicted proteins | sample AD_JPNTR2_MetaG_FD_184446 | JGI IMG/M metagenome (GOLD analysis project Ga0208198, IMG submission 184446) | Active sludge microbial communities of municipal wastewater-treating anaerobic digesters from Japan - AD_JPNTR2_MetaG (SPAdes) (version 2) | ecosystem: Engineered > Bioreactor > Anaerobic...
AAATCCAGCCTTTGCGGATCATATTGTTTTAGAAAAACGGCTGCCCCCAGCAGCTCCTCATGTTGTTCCTATTCCTGAAGGGGTCGATCCTCGGCTTACACAGGCTCTGAAAGCTCGGGGCATTCAAGAATTGTATATACACCAGGCAGAGGTTTGGGATCATGTCCGCAGAGGCCGGCATACGGTGGTTGTTACCCCAACCGCATCGGGCAAGACCCTTTGTTACAACCTGCCCACCCTGCAGGCGCTTCTGGAAGATGAACATGCACGGGCTCTGTACCTTTTCCCTACAAAAGCCCTTTCCCAGGACCAGCAGGCTGAGCTTAATGAACTTGTTGATGGCCCTGCGGTGAAACTACCCATAAAGGTGTGTACCTACGATGGGGATACTCCTGAATCCTTACGACTTGCTGCAAGAGATACGGGCAGAATCATCGTATCTAATCCTGATATGCTTCATGCAGGGATTCTGCCTAATCATCCCAAATGGATAAAGTTTTTTTCCCGCCTTACCTATGTGGTCATTGATGAAGCCCATACATACCGGGGGGTATTCGGCAGCCATGTGGCGAACGTCATTCGCAGACTGCTACGGGTTGCAGCTTTTTATGGCTCCCATCCACGGGTAATTCTCTGTTCTGCTACCATAGGAAACCCTAAGGAGCTAACTGAAAGCCTTATAGGCCAGCCTGTGGAACTGGTAGATAAAAATGGTGCCCCCAGGGGAGAAAAGCGGGTAATCCTGTATAACCCGCCCCTGGTAGATGCTGTACAGGGTATCCGCCGCAGTGTGGTGACCGAAAGCCGGCGCTGGACCGTTTCACTGCTTCGAGCTGGTATAAAAACTATTCTCTTTGCCCATTCAAGGCTTAAAACAGAGGTGGCCGCATCCTATATCAGGGAAGACCTGAAGAATATATACACCGATAATCAGCACATCCGGGTGGAACCTTACCGGGGAGGGCTGCTCCCGAATGAACGGCGGGAAATAGAACGTGGGCTCAGGGATGGTACGATTCAGGGAGTGGTCTCCACCAATGCTTTGGAATTGGGGATCGATATCGGGGGTCTTGATGCGGCGGTTGTGGCAGGATTTCCCGGCTCCTTTAATTCATTCTGGCAGCAGATTGGCCGGGCAGGACGCAGGGGTGGAACATCCCTGGCGGTTTTTATTGCATCCTCATCACCCCTGGATCAGTTTATCATCCAACATCCTGACTGGTTTTTCCGCAGTTCCGCCGAAGAGGCACGACTCGATCCGGATAATCCCTATATACTCACGGATCATGTAAAATGTGCCGCCTTTGAATTACCCTTTACTGACGGTGATATCAGTTCCGGCAAAGAACCCTTTGGCCAAAACGTCAGGGATGTTCTTTCATACCTGGAAGAGGACGGTATTGTCCGTTCCGTATCTGGCCGCTGGTACTGGTCTGACCGATCCTACCCAGCGGAAAGCATCAGCCTCCGGTCGGCCACTGCGGATAATGTGGCAATCATTGATACGACCGAGGGGAGGAACCTGGTCATCGGTGAAATGGACCGGCCCAGTGCAAAGGAACTGATATTCGACAATGCGGTCTATATTCATCGGGGGCGGCAGTACCTGGTACAAAAACTTGATATACAAAATAGAAAGTGTCTCGTCGAAGAGGCGGATGTGAATTACTATACCGATGCTCTGGTAAAGACCGATATAAAGGTGCTTTCGGAGGATGAGCGGCAGGAAGTGCAGGGGAGCCTGTGCCGCTTTGTTCTAGGGGACGTGCTCGTCCGGTCTCAAGTGGCAAAGTTTAAGAAAATCCGCTTTCATACCCATGAAAACATAGGTTATGGAACCATTGAGCTTCCTGAAGAGGAACTGCAGACCAGGTCGCTAGCCCTCCTTTTTGAATCGGATACCACTTTAGGTACAGCTTTCCAGGGGCGGGATGAACAGGAAATAGGCCGAATATTGGCAGGTATTGGGACCCTTGTAAAACGGATTGCCCCTGTCTTTGTGTTATGCGATCCGCGGGATATCGGCATCTCAGAACGGGTCCGGGATCCCCACTTTATGGTGCCGGCTATCTATATCTATGATCATTATCCGGGAGGTACGGGACTCGCCGAAGCTCTGGCAAAGCGGATACCGGATTTGCTGTATGCGGTAGCCGAAAGGGTAGAAGCCTGTCCCTGTGAGTCCGGTTGTCCAAGCTGTATCGGCCCCGATGGGGATAAAGGGGCGGTTCAGACTTTTCTTGCTCTGGCATTAGGTTATGGCAGGAAATCTTAAAGCCCGGCTGGAACGCATACGGATCCAGGGTGCAGTTGATAAGACCGATCAGGCTTCCGATAGACTTTCTAGGGCCCATGTCACGGAATCTGTTTCTACATGCGCCTTTCCTCCTCCTTGGATACACCTGGACCCGCTGGTTCTTTTTCGACGGGAGCTGCTGCCATTCCACGGTGAAGGTGTAACCAATCTGCAGAGGGTGCCCCCGGATTTTTTAAAAGTGCTTTTCCGTAGTACCGAACATGCACCAGAATCATTGGCCATCGGTGACCTCCTATTCTTTGACCTGGAAACATCAGGCCTTTCTGGCGGTGCGGGTACGGTAGCTTTCCTTGCAGCCTTTGGTGATATTCATGGGGATACACTTGAAGTTCGCCAATACCTCCTCTTAGATTATCCCGGCGAAGGAGCCTTAATTGAGTGCATAGCACAGGAACTGAACCGAAATGCTAAAGCCGCCCTTGTATCCTTTAATGGCAAGGCCTTTGATATCCAGATTCTCCGCAGCCGCTTTATTCTTCAGGGCCGTTTATTCCCTGAACGGAACCATATCGACCTTCTGGGTATTTCAAGACTCCTCTGGACTGGCCTTGTGCCATCCTGTTCTCAGCAGGTGTTAGAAGTTAAGCTCCTGAAAAAACAGCGGAAAGGGGACATTCCAGGAGCCTTGGCGCCTCAGATTTGGTTTTCCTTTTTGCGGGAAGGCTTGGGCAGTTGTGCTGCAGGTCCTGCGATCCAGGATCTTCTGGGTGTCTGTAACCATAACCTCCTCGATATCCAGGGTATGGTAGAACTTTTGGGTCTGATCTTAAAAATTGGGGCAAATCCTCTGCTTGCCCTTGAAACATATCCCTTTAATATGGACCGTCTCGCCCTCTCCTGGCCTGAGGGGGAGCAACGACTGGGACTTCTGCAGGAAGCGGGCCGGCGGGGGTATCCAAGGGCCCTCTACGAGCTTGCCCGGATTGCCCGGCAGGATGGGAACTGGGAAGCATACTGTGAGCTTTTAGAACAAATTCTAAAGGGTCCGCTTCAGGCTTCGCTGGTCCTGGGGCTTCGGGCAAGCATCGGCCTTGCAAGCTACTATGAATGGAAACAAGGAGACCTGGATAGGGCGGAGGAATATACACGCCGGGCCTTCAGCTTGCTCGAAGCCCTGGGCGCCGAACGGAACCGGATGGGTGCCAAGGGGCCCCCTCCATCCATCAATATAAAACTAAAGGCCCGGCTTGAACGGATCACCGCTAAACAGCAGAACAGGCAGCCCCTCCTGTGAAGTGTGCCCCATGTATGGCCCCCGGCATTTTGTACGGTCTCTATCTGGGGCAAACTATGTTTCTAAGACCTCGATATGGAGCCTCTGCAATTTGAGGCCCCCAGCAGTTTGCGGGTCTCTGCCTGCTAGGGCTTGTTTGTTTCTAGCCCTTTGTATCGGGGCTTCTGAATGGAAGGCTTCTGTATCGTGGCTTATCAGGCAAACTTGCTTTTTATTTGGGCAAAATAGCGGGCTGCTTCGTCGGGGCTTTCTATGGCGGCTTCACCCTCATGGTATTCCACCAAGTGCTGGGGGATTTCTTCCAGGAACGGTGAGGGACTGCACTCTACCAGGCTCTGCAGCCGGCGCCGTTTGCGGCAGCTCGTGATTAAAAGCTTGTCCCGGGCCCGGGTTATGGCCACATAAAAGAGGCGCCGTTCTTCTTCAATATTGCCGTCCCCCTCCTCAAGGCTCCGGGCGTGGGGTATAAGCCCGTCCTCGGCACCGGCAATGAATACCACGGGGAACTCCAGTCCCTTGGATGCGTGGATGGTCATCAGATTGACCTTGCCTTTACCCGCTTCTTCGTTATCATCGTCCCGGGTTATGAGGCTGATCCGGTTCAGGTAGGGAAACAGGGTGGGGTCAAAGTTGTCAGGATCGTTTTCCCAGGTTTCGATGGACTGAATGAGATGTTCTATGTTCAAAAACTTCCAGCGGGCCGCCTTTTCGTTTTTGTTGTATTCGGTAACCAGGTAGCTCCAATAATCGATATTGTCCACCAGGGCCCGGACCTTTTTGGCCAGTCCCCGTTTCCCGAGCATCTCCCCCCGGAAATATTCGATGAGGGTAATAAAGCTTTCCACGTCGATGCGGCCCTTTTCCGGGAACAGGGTGTCCTTGGCATAACGGAGCTGGTTCATCGCATCCCAGATCGATGTCTGGTGTTGTTTGGCATGGCTTGTAATGTGTTCGATGGAGCTTTTACCAATGCCCCTTCGGGGTGTATTGATGATTCGCAAAAGGTTTACGTCGTCATCGGGGTTTGCGATGACCCGGAGATAACTGATGATGTCCTTTATTTCCTTGCGCTGAAAAAAGCTTGTGCCGCCGGAGACCCGATAGGGGATGTTTTCTGCAAGGAAGGCTTCTTCTATATGGCGGGTCATGGAGTTGGTTCGGATTAGAACGCCGAAATCATCATATTTCAGTTTTTCCTTCATCATGATGGACCGGATTGATTGGGCTATAAAATCCGCTTCATCGCTTTCGTTTTCCGGATAAAATATTTCTATCGGTTTACCGCCCCCATTGCCGGACCAGAGTTTTTTATCCTTGCGATTGGTGTTATGGGAGATGACTCCGTTGGCGGCTTCCAGAATGGTGCTGGTGGAGCGATAATTCTGTTCAAGTTTTATTTCCACCAGGCCCGGAAAATCCCGCTCAAAGTTAAGGATGTTTTCGTAATTGGCACCCCGCCAGGAATAGATAGACTGGTCATCATCCCCAACCACACAGACATTCCGGTCCGCCAGCAGATGCATCATGCGGTATTGGGTCAGGCTGGTGTCCTGGAATTCGTCGACCATGATGTAGCGGTACCGGTGACGGTAACTTTCCATTACATCGGGGTGTTCTTCGAAAAGCTGAATCGGCAGTACCAGCAGGTCATCAAAGTCGACAGCATTGTAAACCTTCAGACTGTGCTGGTATTCCTTGTATACCCGTTCATATTCATCGTTCGCCCCATCTCCCCATTGGTAGCGGCCTATTTTGACATTCGAAAAAAGCTGGCCAATTTTATACAGGTCCGCCGTTTCCGTAGATAGTCCGCATTCCCGGATACAATCTTTAATCAGCTGGGTCCGGTCTGTTTCGTCATAAATGGAGAAATTATGCCGGTAACCCAGGCGGTCGATATGGGAACGGAGTATCTGAACTCCAAAGGCATGAAAGGTGCTTACGGTCAGGTTCTGCAGTTTCTTACCGGTTAATTCCCGGACCCGTTCTTCCATTTCACGGGCCGCCTTATTGGTAAAGGTCAGGGCTAAAATGGCAGATTGGGGAATGCCCTGTTCAAGCATATAGGCGATCCGGTAGGTAATAACCCGGGTCTTCCCCGAGCCGGCCCCTGCGATGATAAGCACTGGACCTTCTATGGTTTTAACCGCCCGGATCTGCTGCTCATTAAGTTCCTGTTCAAAATTCAGTTTTGTCATAGGATCTGCTACAGTTTCTTAATAAAAATGGAAAAAGCCGAAATCCCCAGGATAGAGACGGCGGTAACTATACAGCCTGCCACTGTCACCCCGATAATGACCGAGAGGAGGGTCTTTTTTTTATCAAGCCCCAGAATCCAGGCTCCCAGAGTTCCGGTCCATGCGCCGGTTACCGGGAGTGGTATGGCTACAAAGGCTGCGATTCCAAGCCAGCCCCAGGCTTCTACCTTTTCATGTACCTTGCCCCGGGCCCGTTCAACAAAGGCATCAAAGGTTCGTTTATACCAGCTCCAGCGGTACAGCAGGCGGTGCACCGTGGAAAGAAAAATCCAGCATACCGGAGCGACCAGGGCGTTTATAAACACGCTGTAGAGCAGGGCCGCATACCAGGGCATACCCTGGGACAGGGCGAAGGGGATGGCGCCCCGCAGCTCAGAAATAGGCAGGAAGGCAAAAAAGGTGGTCCAAAACAGGGTCTTAAAACTCATGGTACATCCTCAGGTACATATCAAATAAAGGGTTCCCAGCATAATGGTTACCAGGGTAGTGGGCAAGCCCACCTTAAGATAGGTTCCAAAACTGATATGAATACCAAAACGTTTGGCGCTTTCAGCCACAATCAGGTTTGCTACGGAACCCAGGAGGGTCAGGTTTCCTGCATAGGTGCTGGCCATGGCAAGAACCAGAAAGAATTGCTCCTGGTTAGGAAAATACTGGGCCAGGGGCCGCATGAGCATTACCGCGGGAACATTGGAAATAAGATTGGAAAGCACCAGGGTAAAGGCCGAAAGCCCCGCCATGCTCTGGCCAACCAGTGGTAAGGCCCTGGCAACAAACCAGGAGAAGGCATCTGTCTTTGCTACCGCAGCGGTAATGATGAAGAGGCCGCCAAAAAAGGCAATGATAGTCCAATCCAGTTCTGCAAAGACCCGTTCCGGATTGATCCGCCGGGTTGTAAGGAGTATGGCAGCGGCTGCCATGGCAGCGGCATACACCGGAGCATCCAGAATAAATGCCACGGTCATCACCAGTATTGCAAAGAGACTCTTATAAAGGAGGGGCTTGTAGATTTTTCGTTCCGCATTCCCATCAAGGGCAAGGTCCGTTATGGTAATCTTTTCGTTATCTGCAAATTCCTTTCTGAAAACAAGAACCGTCAGCAGGTAGGCAACCACAAGACCAGCAACAGAAGGAATTGCCAGACGGGAGAGGAACCGCATAAAGGGTATTCCGCTCGAAGCTCCAATGAGCATATTCTGGGGATTACCGATAATGGTGGCCGCCGATCCGATGTTGGCAGACAAGGCCAGGGCAATGAGGTAGGGGACCGGGTTCCGTTTCGACCGCTGGCAGAGAACCGCCACGAGGGGTGTCATCATGATACAGATGGTGTCGTTCAGAAAGAGGGCTGAAAGCACCGCGGATGAGGCCATAACCAAAGTAAGGAGTTTGCGCGGCCGGTCTGCCGCCCGAAGCACCAGGTTTCCCGCCAGATCAAAGAAGCCAGAAAATTTTAGGTTGGCGGTGATGATCATCATGGACAGGATAAGGATCAGGGTGCTTAAATCGATGGCGGCTGCGGCTTCCTCCGCTGAAATTCCCCCCAGGGCAATCAGAAAGGCTGCCCCTGCAAAGGCAATGGTAGCCCGGTTCATTCTAAGCCGGGGAAGCCGGCCGATGGCGATCCCGATGAGGGCAAGCAGGATCACCCCATCTACCATAATGGTCTTTCCGAACTGTCCAAAGACTGAAGCAAACATAGTATTCATATAGGCTTATACATTTTGGACCAGTAACTGGGCTACAGCCCGGCCAGCCTTTCCGCGGTGGCTTATACGGTTTTTTTCATCCTCCGAAAGCTCCGCCACTGTACAACCCCGTTCTGGAATGTACAGAATAGGATCATAGCCAAAACCACCGCTTCCCCGGCTCTCCCGGATTATTTCTCCCTCCAGGGTTTCCTGGACCACAAAAAAGCGGTCATGGTTGAAAAGGAGTACCATGGAACAAATAAAGCGGGCCCTTCGGTTTGTTATCTGCTCCATTTCTTTAAGGAGCAGTTCGTTTCGTTCCCAGCTTTCCAGTTTTTTCCCGTTTGTACTGCCATACCGGGCAGAATAGACCCCCGGCCGGCCATCCAAGGCATCAATGCAAAGGCCCGAATCATCGGCAAGTACCGGTTCATGAACCAGATCATATAAAGCCCGGGCTTTAATGAGGGTATTTTCAATAAAGGTGCTCCCCGTTTCCTCAGGATCAAAGACAAGTCCCGCCGATGCGGGAGTAACCAGGGTATGTCCGGAAAATATAGCCTCTAATTCCCGTTTTTTATGTTCGTTGTTGGTCGCAAGCCACAATTTCATGGGGCCATACTACAACAGGAAAGCCCCCTAAGACAATAAGGGGGTGAATTTGATGATAGGCCCAGAGTGAGCGTCCGGTTTGAATGGTGTGCCCACATTGTCAACCAAAGCCCTATATTCAGCCACATTGCTTTCGGCTTGCGGAGTCTGATAAACTGCAGTACAGTACCCTTTCATGAACTGTCCCCTCTGTAACGCCGGTTCAAGCCGAAGCCTGGTTACAAAAAAACGGACCTTTTTTGTCTGTGATTCCTGCTGTTTTATCTGGGCAGACCCCAGGTCCTATCTGGACGAAACTGCAGAACGGCTCCGGTATGGACTCCACAACAATGACCGAACTAATGTCGGATATGTCCAATTTCTTACTAACATCCTGGAACAGGGCTTACTGCGCTGGAAGACCCTCCATCATATTGATGAACCTGCAGTGGGAGCGGAGGCTCATCTGCCCCTGATTCTCGACTGGGGTTCCGGACCAAACCCGGTGGCCACGGATCTCCTCCGGGAACGGGATTTTCAGGTTTTATCCTATGACCCTATATATGGTCCGCAGCTTCCGCTGACCCCCCAGAGTTTTGACATCATCTTCTGCATCGAAGTGGCTGAGCATTTTAAGAACCCTCTGCAAGATTTCAATGCAATGCTTAATTACCTGAAACCAGGGGGCCTCCTCGTATTTCATACCCATATAATTCCCCAAGATGTCTTTTATGCTCAAGCTTTAGCTAAAGCTTTAGCTAAAGCTTCAGCTCTGGAAGCCTTTTTCCAGTCCTGGTGGTATAAGGAAGACCCGACCCATGTATCTTTTTATTCAGAGCAGGCTTTTAAGAACCTTGCTCAAATAAATAAGCTCTATTACGAAAAAACAGAAAAGCCTGGAGACAAAGGGGCCGGAAAACTCCATTTTTTCATTAAATCCTTATGATACGAATTGCAGCAGGCAAGGTTCCAAACCACATGAACCGCTGTTGCTATAAGCGGGCACCCAATATAGAATTGATACCTAGAGGGTATTCAAGTGGCAGCGGATCTGGTTACAGCAACAAAGGAATTGCATAGGGGTTTTATAGAGGCAGAAGTTCTCACCCTCACACTAGAAGACCGGGTCCTTATTATCAGTGACTTTCATATGGGAAATGGGGGCCGCAGTGACGATCTTATTAAAAATCAGGAACTGGTTCAGGATATCCTGGAAAAATATTATCTTCCTCAAAACTGGTATTTGGTATTAAACGGAGATATCGAAGAACTACAGCGCTATTCCTATAATCAGATCCGATCCTACTGGAAGAAACTCTATGAAATTTTCGATGCCTTTTATCAGAAAAAAAGGCTATTTAAGATCCTGGGGAATCATGATGATGAGCTTATTCTTGTAAAACAGTATCCCTTTCCCCTGCTCGGCTCCCTGAGAATCGAAACGCCGGTCATCCCGGTCTATGTGTTTCATGGGCACCAGAGTTCCAAGGTGTATACCAACTATAATCATATAGTCCGGGCGAGCCTTCGTTTTTTTTTTAAACCCCTGGGTATACGTAACATATCCTCAGGCCGTAGTCCCCGCCACCGTTTTACTGTAGAAAAGAGAGCCTATGATTATGCCCGAAATAACGGCCTTATCGCGGTAATCGGTCATACCCATCGGCCTCTTTTTGAATCCTTAGGGCGCTTTGATTATATCAAGTTTGAAATTGAACGGCTCTGCCGGGAATACCCACTGGCCAGCGGCGAAGACCGGAAACGGATAGCCGATGAGGTGCTCTTTTTACGAATTGAGCTGGCCAAACTTAAACGATCCGAACGGCGAAATAGTATTAAGGAAAGCCTTTATGGAGATGAACTTCCTGTACCCTGTCTATTCAATTCCGGCAGTGCTATTGGTAAGAAGGGTATCAATGCGATAGAGCTGGATAGTAATACCATCTCTCTTGTGTATTGGTTTACCGAAGGAAGGGGTAAAAAGTTCGTTCACCGGGGATCCTACAATATTGATATTCTGGAAGGGACCGAACAACGACGTTCTGTTATAAATACGGACCGTTTGGACTATATTAAGGCAAAAATTGAATTATTAGGATGAAATCCTTGACGCACGATAGCCCTTGGGGCAATACTGATGAAGAACTGTTTAAAAGGGGATAAAGAGTGGCTGGCTACGGATCGCAACATATTTTAGGAAGGGTAATTGTACTTATACTCCTCATCATTGTGCTTGCCATAGGCGGCCTGATTTGGTTTGACTACCTGGCCATCATCGATGCCAAGGCCATGTTAAGCCCCCTCTATTCATTTTTAGGCTTAAAACCCCGGACCCAGCAGACCCTAAGTGATGCCCAGGCCCTCTCTATCGATGCAGAACGGCTTGCGGTTCGGCTTGAGGAACTTAATCTTCGGAGCCTCGAACTTGATAAACGGGAAGCGGAATTGCAAAAAAAAGAGGCAGAAATAGAACAAAAGGCCCAGGAATTAACAGAACGGCAGAAAGCGCAGGATGAACGGGAAAAAACCTTTAACCTTACGGTCCAACAGTTCGAAAATAGAAGGGTAAACATCGAACAGAATGCGCGATACCTGGTTGGTATGCCGCCGGATAAGGCGGTTAAGATTTTAGCAGCCATGGATGACCAGGATATTATCGACGTATTTCGGATGACCGAGGAAATAGCTCAGAAGGAGGGTAAGGCCTCCCTGGTTGCCTACTGGCTCTCCCTGTTGCCGCCGGAACGTTCCGCCGAATTGCAGAGAAAAATGGCCGGAAAGCCCCGGACCCTGAATTGAGCCCTTCTTTCCTCCCCGGTCGCCGGCCTGTCCGGTGTTTCAGGAGGAGGATGGATCGTGTTTGTACCCCCCAATGTATCCACCACAACACCAGCACCTGGGAAAAAAACGGGAGCTCAATCAGCACATACCCCTCTTTGGGGTGCTGGGAACCAAAAAAAGGCTTCTTTTTTTAGTGCCTTCGAAGGGCTTATGAAGAATCTGAAGGGTTCTGCAGGTTCTGAAAAACAGGTTTCCAGCTCTGCAGCAACCGACAAAAAGGTTTCTGGGAAAGAAGCTCATGGATTAGTTAAGGAGAAATTAAAAAAAATAGAAAATAATGGAGAATTGGTTTCTCAAAAACTTGTTGTATATAAGTTCATCTCCCCAAATGACTCCAAACTTGAGCAAACAGGTGAAGAAAGAAAGCGAATTTCATCAACCCTTTTAAAAGATATTGATACAAAGGATGCTGAAGTCCTTAAGAAACAGCAGAATCTCCCTGCAAAGGAAGCCCTAGAGTCCTCCGTAAAAAGCAAGCGACCCCAGGGTACCGCAAAAGCAGCTGAGACCGAACAGAATGTCCAGATGCTGGCCGGATTAAACAGCCCTGGAGTCCAGCCTCAACAAACTAAAGTAAAAGCTGAAAAGAATGAAGCAACCGAGGAAGGTAAAGAAAAGAGGGTCGAAAAATCGCGTGATCGGCGCAAAGAACGGATCGATGTAGAGGTCTACGACCTCAGAACTCAAACTGCTGATCCTAAGACAGAATACACCGAATCGAACAAAGGTACAGACAATACCAAAACAGTTGAATTAACCCTTCACTTAAAAGAAGGATCAAACCGGAACAATAGTGAATCAACTCCACTCTCCTCCCAGGCTCCATCCCGATCTTTTCAGGATATGCTGGCCCAGGAACTGCGGACTTCGATGAACGGCGATATTGTTCGTCATGCTTCCATGGTTCTCAAGGATGGAGGGGAAGGGCTTATCAGGCTGAACCTGAAGCCAGAATCTCTAGGAAATGTCCGTATAAAGCTTGAAATGGCTGATAACAGGGTAACAGGTCATATCCTTGTGGAGACTGAAGAGGCGCTGCGGGCATTTGAAAAAGAAATCCATTCTCTGGAGCAGGCCTTTAAGGATGGGGGCTTTCAGGGCGCCAGTCTGGAAGTTTCCGTTTCTGCCGATGGCCGAGGTGCAGGGACTTTCCAGCAGGGGCAGACGCAACAGCAGCCCTTTTATTCAGAGCGGCTGGCCGCAAACACCTACGATGTAACGATGCCGGATTTGATTGATCAAAATATGAACAGTCCTTCAAGTTCCGGACCAAATGTATCGATAAATATGTTAGCCTAAGGAGGCCATACTGATGGAACTGAGTGCAACCCTAAATGCCCAGGAACAATCCCTTGTTCGTATGCAGGTGGACAGTTTTAATAAGGCCATTGAGCAGGGCAAGAAACCAAGCCAGAATTTGGGAAAGGATGATTTTATAAAAATTCTCATAACCCAGTTGACCCATCAGGACCCGACGGCCCCGATGGAGGATAAGGAGTTCATTGCCCAGATGGCCCAGTTTTCGTCGCTTGAACAGATGACCAACATGGCCCAGGATTTTAACCGTCTTGCGAATCTGCTTTCAGGCAGTGAGGCCACCGGTGCTTTGGGCAAATCGGTTGAAGTAACCGAGGGTGACAAGGTCATTCAAGGGGTAGTTAAAGCCGTTACCAGAGGAGCGGTTCCTCAGGTTCTGGTAAACGGTACCTATTATAACTGGGAACAAGTTTCAAAGGTTTATGAGGAGTAATGGCTTATGATGCGATCATTATATTCCGGTGTTGCGGGTTTACAGAATCATCAGGTCCGTATGGATGTGCTGGGCAATAATATATCAAACGTGAATACCACAGGCTTTAAAAAAGGAAGGGTTAATTTTCAGGATCTGCTCTATCAGCAGATGTCCGGGGCTGCCCGGCCGACCGAAGAAGTTGGTGGTGTTAACCCTAAAGAAGTCGGTCTTGGAATGATGATTGCCTCTATTGATACGATTCACACCCAGGGATCTCTGCAGACCACCGGGGTAGGTACAGACCTGGCAATTCAGGGTCAGGGCTTCTTTGTTTTAAAGAATGGAGAAAAAACCTTCTTTACCAGAGCGGGAGCCTTTGGTCTTGACCGGGATGGCACCCTGGTAAACCCCGCCAATGGCCTGCGAGTCCAGGGCTGGATGGCCCGGGATGTGGGTGGGACAACGAGGATCGATGCTGCCCGTGATGTGGAGGATCTCATTATACCCGTCGGTTCCAAGGACCCCGCAAAGGCAACCACGTCGGTTAACTTTGCATGTAACCTGGATAAGCGGACCCCAGAGATTCCAGAGAATGCAGGACCTGGTGCAATTCTTGACGGAACCTGGAGTACGGATTTTAAAATTTACGACAATTTCGGGCAGGAACATACACTCCGGGTTGATTTCTCAAGAGTCCCAGGCCAGAATAACCAATGGCAAGCCCGGGTTACCGTAGACCCTGAAGGGGAAACTCCGACAAATACTGCGGTAGGTCTGGCACCTGGTACCACCGAAGCTGGAGGACCTAATACCTTTACAGTGAATTTTTCCAATCTGGGAACCCTGGCGGGCGTGGTAGATGCCAATGGGAATCAATCGCCAACCGAAGGTGATGTGAATGTCCGGGTTGCCTTTGATGTACGGGGCTCTACCCCCGGAGCAGATGGAAACCCCATACGGCAGGAATTTAACATCAATCTGGGAAAGATCGGCAGCGTGGTAAATACGGTTACCCAGTTTGCGGAAAAAAGCTCTACCAAGGCCTTTATGCAGGATGGCTACCCCATGGGATACCTTGAAAATTTCAAGATTGACCAGAGCGGGGTTATCACAGGGGTTTATTCAAATGGAACCAACCGTCTCATCGGTCAGGTCGCAATGGCAAGCTTTACGAACCCCGGAGGGCTTGAGAAGGCCGGTGAAAACACCTATGTGGTGTCGAATAACTCAGGGCTTGCAAATATCAGCCCCTCCGGTATTGCAGGTAAGGGCAAGCTGATTGCGGGCGCCCTGGAAATGTCCAACGTGGATCTGGCAGAACAGTTTACCGACATGATCGTTACCCAGCGGGGCTTCCAGGCAAACTCCAAGACCATACAGACTTCGGATCAGATGCTGCAGGAACTCTTAACCTTAAAGCGATAGTATGATACAGTAGGATAGCATGATACGGGTAACCAGGCTTAATGGCACAGAATATTACATCAACCCCCATCAGATCGAGTCTATCGAGACCCACCCTGATACCACTCTGATCATGCTATCCGGTAAAAAAGTAATTGTCCGTGAAAAACCGGAACAGATTCTGCAGCGAATTATTGAATATAGAAAACTGATTGGCGGTTTCAAGAACGAGGAGTAATAGGTCATGGATTTAGCGACGATTATAGGATTAGTCGGTGCCTTCACCATGTTGGTCATGTCCATCTTTACCTCAGGTGGTACCATTTTTACCTACATGGACCTTCCCTCGTTCTTAATGGTCGTTGTCGGTTCCTATTTCACCCTGTTTATAAACTTTGGTATGTCCGAAGCCCTGGGGGTATTTAAGGTTATTGGACTGACTATGAAGGTTCCCAGTTTTGGAGAACAGGCAATAATCACAAAGCTTATGGCTTTTTCTGACCGGGCTCGCCGTGAAGGTCTCCTGGCTCTGGAGGAAGAGCTTGAAGATTTGGATGATGAGTTTATGAAAAAGGGCCTGCGCCTTGTTGTAGATGGTACCGATGCAGAGATAATCCGTACCCTTATGGAAACCGAGCTTAACCAGATGCAGGCCCGCCATGCGGATAAAATGTCGATTGTTGATGCCTGGTCCAAACTGGCTCCTGGTCTTGGAATGTTAGGTACCGTAACAGGTCTTATCGCCATGATGAAAAACCTGGAGGATAAAAGCTCCATCGGTCCGAATATGGCCGTCGCTCTTATCACAACCTTCTATGGAGCCATCATGGCCAATATTCTGCTCATCCCTATGCTCGGAAAACTTAAAGCCCACGATGCGGCAGAGACCCAGGTTAAAGAAATGATTATCGAAGGGGTTCTCTCTATACAGGCTGGTGATAATCCCCGTATTCTTGCCCTTAAACTGCTTTCTTTCCTGGCCCCTGATGTACGTAAATCCGTAGAAGCTGAAATTCTTAAGGATTAGTTTATGGCGAAAAAGAAGAAGGAAAGCGAGGGAGGCGGGGGCGCCCCAGAGTGGATTGTTACCTATTCGGATATGGTCACCCTGCTTCTTACCTTCTTTGCAGCCCTTTTTAACGTATCTGAAGTGGATGAAGTGCAGCTCCAGCAGATGATTTCATCCCTAAATAATATCGGTATGGGGGCTATGGAGGGTGGTGCGACCCTTACAGCTGGAAGGAATGCCGATTTGGGAAACACTATCATGTCCCTTCCGTCATCGGAAAAGGGCCGGTCCCTTTCCACTGCTAAGAAAAAGGCAACCAGCCTGTTTGCCCCGGAAGTAAAATCTAATAAAATTCGCGTTACCGTCGATGAACGGGGGTTAGTAATAAGCCTCGCGTCGGATGCCTTTTTTGCCCCCGCCAGTGCGCGAGTAAATATCGAAGAAACACGGGATATCTTACTGAGGCTCGGTGCGCTTCTGAATTCTGAAGAATTGCAGAAGCGTAAATTCAGAATAGAGGGCCATACCGATTCTTCACCGGTTGATCCGAATGGCCCCTGGCCATCTAATTGGGAACTTTCTACCGCCCGCTCTATTAACGTTCTGAAATATCTTACCGATATTGGAGTAGAAGAAAAGCGGTTCCAGGTAGCTGGTTTTGCAGATACGGTACCCATTGCATCCAACGATACGCCGGAAGGCCGGGCCTACAATCGGCGAGTAGATATTGTAATTCTCGACGAAGGCCATCTGTAATAAATCTATTTGCAAGACCGCTCTTTTTTGTATATTATTATCGGAAATACGGAGGTACTTCACCATGGCTGAAGACCAGGATGAGCTTAATATTGATGATTCTGAATCTACTGTAGAAAGTACTCCAAAAAAAGGCGGCGGCCTTGGCGGAATTCTGCCGACAATCCTGAAATTTGTTGCCATCGGGCTTGGAGCACTAATTTTTATCGTTACCGTATCGGTTATTACCTACCGCGTTATGGTAGGGTCGGGCAAACCGCAAACCGTAGCCACTTCAGGGACTGATCCCTATCTCGGCAAAAAACCTCAGCTTTCATGGTTTACCACTATAGGGGTAATCAGAACTAGAACCAAAGATTCCACTCCCTATTCGGTTGTGGTAAATGTTATTATTGGATATGACCTTAATGATAAGAATGCCCAGACCGAACTGACAAATCGTCTCTATGAACTTAAAGATTTTGTACGTAACTTCTTTAGTAATAAGACTGCTGCAGAGCTTAGACCTGAAAATGAACAAAATTTAAAAATTCAAATTCGTACTGAGTTGAATGAAAGAATATTGCAGGACGCTAAGGCTCGGGAAATACTGTTCCAGCAATTAGACGTGGTAGAGATGTGATAACAAAGGGTGGAAGAAAGGCATGACCGAAGTACTGTCCCAGGAAGAGATTGATCAGCTTCTCACTGCGATAAATGCGGGTGAAACGGAGCCCGAAGACTTTAAGCCGGCGACGGATACCCGTAAAATAAAAATCTACGATTTTAAGAGGCCCGACAAATTCTCCAAAGAACAGATACGGACCGTATCTATCATGCATGAAACCTTCGCCCGCTTAACAACCACATCCCTGTCTGCAAACCTGCGGAGCATGGTCCATGTACATGTTGCGTCGGTCGACCAGCTTACCTATGAGGAATTTATACGGTCTATTCCGACACCGACAACCCTGGCTATCATCAATATGGATCCCCTAAAGGGAAACGCTATTCTGGAAATTGACCCTGCAGTAACCTTTTCTATAATCGATCGCCTCTTTGGCGGTACCGGTGAGGGAACCAAGGCCCAGCATGAACTGACCGATATAGAACAATCGGTTATGGAAGGTATCATTGTCCGAATTTTAGGCAATATGCGTGAAGCCTGGGCAACCGTTATCGATCTTCGGCCCCGGCTTGGTCAGATTGATACGAATCCCCAATTTGCCCAGATTGTCCCTCCCACTGAAATGGTGGTTCTGGTAACTCTGGAAACCAAGGTCGGGGAAGTTGAAGGGATGATGAATTTCTGTATTCCCTATCTCACCATAGAACCCATTATCGGTAAACTTTCTGCCCAATACTGGTATTCTTCGGTTAGACGGGGTACCACCACTGAAAACCTGAATATATTAAAAGAAAAACTATCATCCGTAGATGTGAATGTGGTTGCGGAGGTAGGAAAAATTCAAATACCAGTTCGGGACGTTCTTTCTTTAAGAGTTGGCGATGTAATCCGATTATATAATGTACGGGTAGGGGACCCGATGACGTTGAATGTGGGTAACAAAAAGAAATTCCTCTGTAGACCCGGTGTTATTGGAAAAAAAATGGCAGTGCAGATTGTAAAAAAATTGGCTGAGCTTGAACAGGAAGAGTTCGAGGAACTTGCATCAGAAGGAGATGAAAACCTATGAGTGACGGCGCCCTTTCCCAGGATGAAATAGATGCCCTCTTAGCAGGAGTTGATTCCTCAAGTCTCGGTATGCCTACCCCTGCCCCCGGCGGTGGTATAAACGACCAGAGCAAGGCCCTTTTACAGGACTATCTCGTTTCTACAGTACAGACCCAATCTTCAAATCTTTCAATGATGACAGGAACCAATGTCATCATGCAGCTTACTCAGGTTGACGGAGTAAATCGGGAATCCTTTTTACAGAAAGTCCCTGATATGGTAGTAGCTGTCAAGGCGGATTTTACCTCCGGTTTTCCCGGTGAGCATCTTTTTGTTCTTTCGGAAGAGGGGGCAAAAAAGATAGCCAGTTTGATGAATAAAGAAGAAAATATCGAGCTTGATGACATGGCCCTTTCGGTAATTAGTGAAATTATTTCACAATTAACCGGAACTCAGATAACAACCCTTTCAGAAAAAACAGGCAATAAATCTATCGCCTCTATTTCACCTGAAGCAACCTATGTTCCCAAGGCTGTGGTTGCTCTGCCAAATGGGGATTTTGCCCGGGTGACCTACCAGCTCAGTTTGGGAGACGGCAGCACCTTACCACTTTGGGAAGTCTATGGCGCTTCGGTTGTGCAGGATATTGCGACTGCCCTGAGCGGAGGTTCTGTAGGCAAGGCTTCCGGCTCCCAGCCAATGGCAGGTATGTCAGGGCCTGGTATGGGCGGTTTTGGAACTGGCCCTTCGATGGGGGGCATGGGGATGCCTGGTATGCAATCCCAGCCCGCCATGGGTGGAATGGGGATGGGTGGTGCTCCGCTGGGAGGAATGCAGATGGGTGCAATGGCAGGTTATCCGCCAATGGGGCAGAATCCCGCACCCGCCTTTGGTGGTTTTAACATGGGGGCATCTGCTACTAATGTTCAGCCCGTACAATTCCCAAGCCTCGTTCCTCAAGCATCTTCTGCGGAACAGGGAAACATCGGTCTTATCATGGATGTATACATGGAAATGACCGTAGAACTGGGAAGGACAAAAAAATTAATAAAAGAAATACTTGGAATGGGTGAGGGCACCATTATAGAACTGGATAAATTAGCCGGTGAACCGGTGGATATATTGGTTAACCATAAGCTTATTGCGAAGGGCGAAGTAGTAGTTATTGATGAAAATTTCGGTGTCCGGGTAACTGAAATCGTTTCACCTATGGAAAGAATGTCCGATATGGGGTAAAATAGACGCGAAGTAGGGACTTTTGTTCCCTGGGAGGGGAAAACTGAAGAAGCTTCGCATCTACGCCCTGACCATAGTAATGGTCATATGGGGCACTTCATTACTGTATAGTCAGACAGCAACTACTAATCAGGAAAAACAAGCACAAACTATTACTGCTCCTGACGAAGGTTCTCTCCAAATAGGTGATGCTCCGGGAACTACTACGACGAATCCCCAGGGGGGGATTACCTTTTGGACCGTATTTCGCCTTGTGCTGGTACTTGGACTATCCGTTGCTGCCATTTATGGTATCGTATATTTCTTAAAAAAAATTGCCCGGCCCGCTGAACCCAGGGACCCCTATCTCAGAGTACTTGCAAGCACCCACCTGGGATCAAATCGTTATGTGCATATTGTTGCGGTGGGTACCAAAGCCTGGCTTGTGGGATCCTCCGATGGTTCGGTTCAGCCAATCGCAGAAATTACAGACCAGGAAACACTGGATGCAATGTTTTTGGACGAATCCAAGAAACTTTCTGAGACTGGTAAAAATGCTAATGATTTTAAGTCCATTTTACGCCGTTTTGTGTCCCCAAAAAATGAGGAAATAGCCCAGAATCCAATCGATCTTAATGCTGAACGCTTAAAAAAACAGCGTGAACGGCTTCGGGGGCTCTAAGATGAAGGGGATTCAAAGGTTATTACTCCTTGTTTTATTGTTCACTTTATTCGGAATGGGCTCCCTCTTTGCACAGACAACCACTGGAAACCAGGATTTCCCGACCCGTTCCACCCAGGGGACTGTCCGTGTTCCTACCCCTCAGGCTCCGCCGGTGGTTCCCTTCATCGATCTAACCGTGAGGAACCCCAGCTCTGGCAAAGAGGTAGCCTTTTCGCTGCAATTATTACTACTGCTCACCGTACTCTCCCTTGCACCAAGCCTCTTGATATTAATGACCAGCTTTCTGCGTATTTCTATCGTGCTGGACTTTATTAAACGGGCCCTCTCGCTTCAGCAGGCTCCGCCAAACCAGGTGATCCTGGGTATTTCCTTATTTTTAACCCTATTTATCATGTGGCCAACCTTTCAGGAAATATATGATAATTCCTTTAAGCCCCTTTCTGATGGGAAAATTGGTCTCGAAGAAGCCTATACTCAGGCAGAAAAGCCTCTGCGGCTCTTTATGTATAAACAAATGCAGGGCAATCCTAATAATATTCGGCTCTTTATGGCCATGAGGGGACTTCCTAAGCCAAACACTCTGGCGGATGTTCCCACCTATGTCCTCATTCCAGCCTTTATACTGAATGAGCTTACGGTGGCATTCAAGATTGGCATATTGTTATTTATACCCTTTATTATCATCGATATGGTGGTAGCCAGTGTGCTTATGTCGATGGGTATGATCATGCTGCCGCCGGTCATGATATCCATGCCCTTTAAGCTGATACTTTTTGTGCTGGTTGATGGGTGGGGGCTGTTAACTGAACAGCTTGTCCGGTCATTCTTTTAGGAGCTGGTTATGGGAATTGGTGATATAGTCACCCTGATGCGGGGCGGAATATTTCAGGTAATAATACTTTCAGCTCCTATTTTAATTACCGCACTCCTGGTTGGCTTAATTATTTCGATTTTACAGGCTACTACTTCGATTCAGGAACAGACCCTGACCTTTGTCCCAAAGATTATTGCCATCCTTCTTGTGTTAGCCCTTTTAGGGGGATTCATGTTTTCTTCTCTGGGGGATTACACGATCCAATTATTTAAAATGATACCCGCTATGGTGAGGTAAGCTATGTTAGATCAGATCCTGGCGAATGCACCCCTCTATCTTCTCATCGCTGTACGGGCGCTGGCCATGATCGAAGTTGCTCCCCTTATTTCTTCCGATTCAATACCCCAGGTTGCGAAGGTAGCCCTTGCTGGTTTTGCAGCCTTTGCTGTGTTTCCCCAGGCAGCCCCGATTGAACTGCCCCAGGAAGTTTTTAACCTTACCTATTTATTACTGGTAATTGGCGAGGCGTTCATCGGTATTATCATTGGATTTTACCTCACCATAATTTACTCAGCCTTTTCCTCTGCGGGACAATTCTTTTCTTTGCAGATGGGTTTTGGAGCCTCGGAAACCTACGATCCCCTGGCACAGATCGAAAACCCCCTCATGGGGCAGTATCTGAACCTCATTGGAATGCTTGTATTCTTAAGTGTTGATGGATTTCAGCAGCTGTTTCTTGGCGGTTTTCAACGCTCTGTACAATCCTTTAATGTGGTTACCTTGCTTACTGCTCGGGATGGTTTATTGACCCTTCTGTTACAGGGGTTAAGTCAGCTTTTTATAGATGCCCTCGTAATTTCCATGCCCATTTTGGGAACCCTGTTTCTCGTATCACTCACCATGGGCCTCCTTTCCAAAGCGGCTCCTCAGATGAATCTTCTTACCGAAGGTTTCCCCATATCAATAACCGTAGCTTTCGTTCTTATTTTAGCGACCATGCCATTTCTGGTAGAATCCTTTGCGTATGTTATTAATAATGGTTTTAACGTCATCGAAAAACTTATAGCTTCCATGGGGAGGCAGCTATGAGTAATAACAGGAACTTTTCTTTATACTTTGAAGAAGCCTGTTCCCTTGAAAATGCCCTTGCTATCGATCTGCAGTGGTTCGCTGCGGAAGACGAAGGTAGGACGGAAGAACCTTCCGAATATAAGATTCGAAAAGCCCGGGAAGAAGGACGGGTCGCAAAAAGCCAGGAACTGATTGGAGCCTTAGGCTTGCTGTTGCCGACTCTAACACTTATCTTTCTTGGACCTTCCATGTTTAAAACATCCCTGGAAATGATTCGATTCTTTTTTACCCGCTTGAATGAAACCGACAACCTCTTGAATGGGACCTTCTTTGTGGTGTTTCTTACCTATTTTGCCCGCCTAGCCCTGCCTATTATAGCGGTGGCTATGCTTTCGGGCATCATCGCAAACCTTGTTCAGACTGGCTTTTTATTCACCACAAAACCCCTGGTTCCTAAATTTTCAAAAATCGTTCCCCGATTCGGTCAGTATTTTCAGCGTACCCTCTTTTCAGTGGAAGGACTTTTTAATTTTGCAAAATCTATTATAAAAATCGTCATTATAGGTGTTGTTTCATATATTGTCATAAGTTCTAAAATTCAGCAGCTCGCCCGGCTGCAAACAGCCACTCTCTGGACTGGTTTTACCACCGTGGCAGGCCTTACGGCACAGCTACTAATAATTGCGGCCCTTTTGTTACTTGGTCTTTCAATACCTGATTATCTTTTTCAGCGTTGGCAGTATATGGAATCCTTAAAGATGACCAAGCAGGAGGTTAAGGAAGAGCGTAAAATGTATGAGGGGGATCCGCTCATAAAAAGCCGCCTCAGACAGCGTATGCGGGAATTATTATCCCGTAATATGGCCGCCAATGTGCCTAAAGCCGATGTGGTTATTACCAACCCGACCCACTTTGCGGTAGCCCTGGAATGGAACAAGGATACCATGCCAGCCCCCATGGTCACCGCCAAGGGGGCCGATGAGGTTGCACAAAGGATAAAGGCCATAGCCAATGAACACGGGGTCCCCATTGTAGAAAATAAACCCCTGGCTCGTGCCCTGTACGCAGAAGTGGAAATTGGGGATATAATACCAGAAACATACTATCAGGCCATTGCCACAGTGCTGGCCCATGTATATAAGATTAACGAAGAACGCCGTAAAACAGCGGTCTAGAGGAAAAGTTAATTCATGTCCGATGCACGTAGAATATTAAGCGACAGTTTTTTAAAGGACAGAAGCGATCTCTTTGTAGCAGTCGGTGTTGTGGCCGTGGTCATGATGCTGATTATTCCTCTGCCCACGGTACTGCTCGATGCCCTTATGGCGTTAAACCTGGTACTTGCACTTCTCATATTGCTTATAGTGCTTTATACAAAACGTCCAACCGATTTCAGTATTTTTCCAACCATACTTCTGGTTTCTACAGTTTTCGGCCTGGCTATAAATGTTTCATCTACAAGGCTAATTCTTTCTCAAGGCGCCAGGTTCGATGGAAAGATGATTAAAGCCTTTTCTAGTTTTGTCGTTGGCTCCGGAGGAACCGAAGGACTGGTCATTGGATTTGTCATCTTCATTGTTATTATTGCGGTCCAAGCTATAGTCATCACCAAGGGTGCAACCCGGGTTGCTGAGGTTGCTGCCCGTTTTGCCCTGGATGCATTGCCAGGAAAGCAGATGGCGATAGAGGCGGAATATAATTCCGGTGCCATCACCGAAGAGGAAGCTTTCCGGAGAAAAAATGAACTCCAGCGGGAAGTAGATTTTTATGGTGCCATGGACGGTGCCAGCAAATTTGTGTCCGGCAACGTAAAAGTGGGTATTTTTATCACGGTTATCAATGTCTTGGGCGGTATTATCATTGGAGTTACCCTTCACCATGAAAATATTTTATCGGCCCTGGGAACCTACACAACCTTCTCCATCGGTGATGGACTCCTATCTCAATTCCCGGCTCTCCTCGTATCTACCGCAACCGGCATTATTGTAACCCGATCTATTTCCGATGGTACCTTTGGCTCCGATGTAACGAGCCAGTTTTCCCGGGATGCCCGAATATATTGGATAGGATCCTTTGTGCTGGCTGCATTGGCTCTTATGCCCGGTTTTCCCTGGTATGTTCTTATTCCGCTCTCACTTATTCTAGGTATTACCGCATATCGGCTGGGACAGGGAAAATTAAAAGCCCAGGAAGCAGAAAAAACAAAGACCGCTGCGTCAAAAAAACCTGCCGATGAGGCTGCGGAAATGTCTCCAGTGGTTCCCCTGGACCCCCTGTCTCTGGAATTAGGTTATGGCCTGATTCCTTTGGTCGATCGAGATAAGGGTGCGGAACTCCTGGAACGGGTTCATCGGATTAGAAGAGAATCGGCCCTCGATTTAGGACTGGTGATTCCCCGGATCCGTATCATCGATAATATGCGTCTTGAACCCTCTGAATACTGCTTTAAGATAAAAGGGGTAGATGTGGGTCGGGGAAAAATTCGCATGGGCTATTTTCTCTGTATAAACCCCGGCGGTGTTACAGAAGAGATCCCCGGAGAGAAAACAAAGGATCCCGCCTTCGGACTTCCTGCCCTCTGGATCAGCGAAGATCGTCGTGAAGAAGCAGAACGGGCAGGGTATACCGTGGTGGATCCGCCCTCCATTATTGCGACCCACCTCACAGAAATAATAAAACGTCATGCGGCGGAAATTCTTGGCCGTCAGGAAACCCAGGCAATTCTGGAAACCCTTAAAAAAGAATACCCCGCAGTGGTGGAAGAAGCCCAGAAAGTGCTTTCGCTGGGTGAAATCCAAAAGGTATTACAGGCCCTGCTACGGGAACAGGTTTCTATCCGGAATATGGTAGCCATATTGGAAGCCCTGGCTGACTTTGCTCCGGTTACTAAGGATACACAGTTCCTTACCGAAAAGGCGCGGCAGGCCCTGGCCCGTCAAATCTGTCTCCAATATGCGGATGATGAGCGGACCCTGAGGGTCCTCACTATAGAACAGTCCCTGGAGCAGAAAATTATAGACAGCAGGGTAGAAACGTCGAGCGGGGTGGTTGCGGCCCTCGAACCAGCCCTGCAGCGGGCCTGGATAAAGGCCCTGTCCCGATCGGTGGCAGCAATGCAGGAACAGGGTATGATTCCCCTTGTCCTCTGCTCAGAAGCAGGCCGGCCCCTGGTAAAATCCAGTACAGAACGGGAAATTCCGGATCTGGTTGTGCTCTCAGTTCCGGAAATTGTATCAGATATAACCGTAGAAGCGGTAGGCGAAATAAGAATAGAATAAAGGATTAAGTATGGAATATTTCACAGAACAGGCACCTACCCATGCGGAGTGTATCCGCAAGATAAAAGAAAAATATGGGGAAAATGCAAAAATACTCATGCGAAAATCGATCCGTATTGGGGGATTTCTGGGGCTTTTTGCCCGGGATGGGGTTGAAATGACAGGGATAGTAAACAATGAACCCCTGCGATATACGGCGGAGCCCCTGAAAAATGTGAAGAAGCCCCTGGATCTGGAAGAAGAAAAACGAAAAATATTGGCGGCGGCAAATACTAAAACAGATCCAACCATACAGACCGTATTACAGGAAGTCAGGAGTCTTAAGGAAAAGCTGGAGACATCCCAGATTCAAGCAAAGGTAAATGATGAACACCACAATGTATTAAAAATCGGGGAACTGCTCTATCTTAACGATTTTTCTCATACCTATACACAATCTATTCAAAACAGGATAAAAAAGGAATTTTCCCTGGAAGCTCTTGAGGATTTTAATTCGCTGCAAGATCAGGTTGTAGACTGGATTGGTGAAAGTATCAACCTCTATAAGGAACCTTCTATGCTCACGAAGCCACGGGTCCTTATCCTGGTCGGTCCCACCGGGGTTGGAAAAACCACGACCATTGCTAAATTGGCTGCCCTGTATGGCATTGTTGGCATTAATGGAAATAATCCACTCTCTGTCAGGATGATTACGATAGATAATTACCGTATTGCAGCAAAACAGCAGATTGAAACCTATGGGGATATTATGCAAATCCCCGTATCCTGTGTGGAAACCTATGATGACCTGAGGAAAACCATAGCCATGTATTCTCAGGAGGTTGATCTTGTGCTGGTTGACACCATCGGCAAAAGTCCCCGGGATGCGGTCAAGCTCGCTGAAATGAAACAGATCCTTTCCGCCTGCGGCAGCGGTGCCGAAGTGCATCTTGCACTCTCGGCTTCTACAAAGTCCAGCGATATCAAAGAAATTATGCAGCAATACGAGCCCTTTAATTACCGGTCCATTATTGTAACCAAGCTTGATGAAACTACCCGGGTCGGAAATATTATCAGCGCCCTGGCTGAACGGGGCAAGACTATTTCTTTCATTACAAACGGTCAACGGGTTCCACAGGATATAGAACGGGCCAGTGCGGTGAGATTTTTAATCAATCTGGAAGGCTTTAAAATAAATCGCCAGCGAATCGAAGAAAAGTTTGCATTAGCAAATAGAGAAGTAATTTAACGGAGTTATTCATGGAAGACCAGGCAGAACAGCTACGAGAATTGATGAGAGCAAAAAATAATAGCACCCAATCTGCAGCTCCGACCAACACTAAACAGAGCAGGAAAACCCGTATTATCACTGTTGCAAGCGGCAAGGGCGGGGTCGGAAAAACAAATGTATCTGTTAACATGGCACTGGCTTACGCCCGTCTTGGTAAAAAAGTCATTGTCATGGATGCAGACCTGGGACTAGCCAATGTCAATGTCATGCTGAACATGATACCGAAATATAATTTGTATCATGTGATCCGT
>Ga0208198_1001067_pt1 | contig 26041 bp, 23 predicted proteins | sample AD_JPNTR2_MetaG_FD_184446 | JGI IMG/M metagenome (GOLD analysis project Ga0208198, IMG submission 184446) | Active sludge microbial communities of municipal wastewater-treating anaerobic digesters from Japan - AD_JPNTR2_MetaG (SPAdes) (version 2) | ecosystem: Engineered > Bioreactor > Anaerobic...
TTGAAATTTCTAATTTCAAGAAAACGCAGCACTAATACTTATGATTATACACGGTAACCGTGATATAGGCAATTTTGTATCTTGATAACGGTTGCCACTTATATTATATGCTCAAACGTGATTTTTATTGCTTGACATATGAAGATAGGGGGGATTCCTATGGAAAAGATGACAGTATTGGAAACCAGACCGGAAATCAGTCTTGACACCAATGCTTCATTTAATCATACGTCTGTCCATAATAGAAAGTTTTGGTATAGTATCCTCAAACGTATAGGCGATGTTTTCTTCTCATTGCTTGCTTTAGTTTTACTATCACCTTTTTTGATTATTATTTCGATTTTGATATTTATGGAAGATCGGCACAATCCGTTCTATGTTCAGGATAGGGTCGGATTGAACGGACGGATATTCCGAATCTACAAGTTCCGAACGATGCGTGTGAACTCTCACGCTAAAAGAGACGAACTATTATCACAGAATGAAGACCAGGGTGCAAACTTCATGATGACTAACGATCCAAGAGTAACAAAGATAGGTGTATTCCTTCGTAAGTTTTCTATTGACGAGCTACTGCAGCTTTTCAATATACTTAAATCCGATATGTCAATTATCGGGCCAAGACCTTTTATTCCAGAAGAACAAGCTGAACTGCCTTCTGACAGATTACTTGTTAAGCCAGGACTATCCTGCTATTGGCAGATTGGCGGCAAAAACAGTCTGTCAAAGGAAGAACAGATCGAGCTTGACAGAAAGTACATAAGAGAATGTTCTATCGGTACTGATGTAAAAATCGTGTTTAAGACGATAGTTCATGTGCTTTCGGGAAAGAATGTTTAAAGTTTAAATATACCCTAAAGTAGAGAATAACTGAAGTAAGGTGTTAATAAGATGACAAATGCTGTTTTAGCTAAACAGGAAACCATATTGGAAAAAAACAAAAGGATACAAATTTTAAACACAACAATTGATGTACTTGATTTCAATCAGACAATTGAACTCGTTGAGGAGTATGTAAAGAAAAAAGTCCCTTTACATTTAATGGGAGTAAATGCTGATAAAATCAATGAGTTAAATAAAAACGAACGTCTGAAACAGATAGTGAATAGTTGCGGAATAATCAATGCTGATGGTGCTTCAGTAATAAAGGCAAGTAAGTATTTGGGAAAGAAGTTACCAGAACGTGTTGCAGGAATTGATTTAATGCAAAGTCTCGTGAGTCTAAGTTCTGAAAAAGGGTATTCAGTTTATCTTCTTGGGGCAAAGCAAGAAGTTGTGGAAAAAACAGCAGATGTACTAAAAAAACAATATCCGAACTTAAAGTTGGTTGGAATACATAACGGTTATTTCAAAGAGAATGATTGGGGCGTTATTTCAGATGAAATAAAAAAGTGTTCTCCTGATTTTGTTTTTGTAGGAATAACGAGTCCTATGAAAGAATACTTAATCGAATATCTTCAAGAGCAAGGCAATAATTCAGTGTTCATGGGTGTTGGAGGAAGTTTTGACGTAATTTCTGGCAATATTCCCCGTGCTCCATTGTGGATGCAGAAAGCTGGACTTGAATGGTTTTTTAGAGTTGTTCAAGAACCCAAACGTCTATTTAAGAGATACTTTGTGGGCAATACAACATTTATTATATCGGTTATCAAGGAGAAGCACAAACGATGATAATAAGAAAGATAATTGGTTATTTCATATTACAATTAGGGGGGTACTGCCCCATTATTCGTTTGGCTATACATGGAAACTTCCAAAGGCTATTCGTCAAGCTGGAGCTAAAATGTATTTGAAAAGCTGTGGCAAAAACCTTGATATTGGAAAGAAAGCTCATATTTCATCAAGTCTTTCGATAGGAAACAATTCAGGAATAGGAGATTATTCATATCTACAGGGTGATATAGTGATAGGAGATCACGTTATGATGGCACCAGAAGTAGCTATCATAGCAACTAATCATAATTATCAACGTTTAGATATACCTATGGGTGCGCAAGGCAGTACTGAAAAACAGATTGTTATTGGAAATGATGTTTGGCTTGGTTATAGGTGTATTATATGCGCAGGAGTACATATTGGAAGTGGGTCAATAATTGCTGCAGGTGCTGTTGTTACAAAAGATGTGCCTGAGTATTCAATTGTTGGCGGTATCCCTGCAAGAGTAATAAAGAGTAGGAAGGGAAACATTGAAGAAAATTAATGTACTTATGGTGGGTGTAAGCCCCCGAAGAGTTGGCGGTATGCTTACGGTTGCACAAGCATATCAAACCGATGCATTATACAACGAAAATGTGAATCTGAAATATGTATATACAACAACAAATGGCTCAGCAATCACAAGAATGATGTGCATGGTAGTAGGATATATCAAAACATTCTATCACCTAATTACAAGGCCTATTGATATTGTTCATATTCATATGGCAGAAAAGGGCAGCACCTTTCGTAAGGGCGGAATCGCTAAAATCAGCAAAAGCTTATTTCATAAACAAGTGATTATACATCTTCACGCCGGTCCCTTTATGTCATGGTTTAAGTCTTGCTCGGTATCGAAGCAAAATAAAATAATCAAAATATTTAATAGTGCGGATAAAGTCATAGTTCTTGGTCACTATTGGAAAATTGAACTTGGAGAAATCATAGATAGCAATAAACTGATTGTAATACATAATGGAGTTCCTTGCTCCGAAAATAATTCTTATAATCCAAACTCACGAAACATCGTGTATTTTGGCGTAATGACAAAAGCCAAAGGAATTTACGATTTAATTGATGCTATTGAACTAATTGATACCTCCTTGCCAAGAGACACAAAGGTAATCTTGTGCGGTAATGATCTTGAAGGAAATATTGAAGAAGTAATTGCAAAAAAGAAACTAACTTCTCGTTTTATATTAGCCGGCTGGGTATCAGGTGAAGATAAAGAAAAAGTGTTTTCTAACGCAATGATAGATGTATTACCCTCATATTTTGAAGGCCTAAGTATGACGATATTAGAAGGGATGGCACACGGCATACCTGTAATTACAACAAATATATCAACAATGCCGGAATTATTAGGTAAGGATGGGATTTTAGTTGCACCAGGTGATGTTAAACATCTTTCAGAGGAACTTTTACGGTTAAACGGCGATTCGACATCAAGAGCAAGAATGAGTGAATCAGAATTTAAGCGAGTAAGAGAAATGTTTTCACAAAGATGTATGATAGACAAAACTCTTGAATTATATGAATCTCTATTAAAAAGATCATAACCCTGAAATGGAGACGATTAGATGTTTAAAAACAAAATAATTGTATTATATATAGTTGTTTTTTCGATAGTAGTTTTTTTACCGAGCTTATCTTCAGTTTGTTATTTAACTCAAACTTCGCAGTTAAAAACTGCGAAGTTTGAGTAAAATATTTCAATGCCCTTGCAGATACGCAGATCACCAATCTGCTCCCTGCATATCGGGCAATTATATCATAACGCTTCGCTTTTATGATATAATGAATGCAATTGCATTCATTATAATTCAGCCACATTTGCCAGGAGGTCTTTTAAATGGATTTTAAAAAGCTATGTATGTGTATCGCTGCCGTTGTTCTTATCGTTTTAGGCATTTCCCTCATGAAAGATAAAGCGCCTGCGACCGACAAAACAACAGCTGACTATGAAGCAATTGAAGCTGTCCATAAGGAAATGGAATCGTTAAAAAACACTTCGATGCTTTCAAAAGGCGGTGCAGGCGGACAGTGGAATCTCTATGAACTCGGACTCATGTATGAAAAGGATAATGAATTTTTCAAAAAAATGCGCCAGGATCTCGGAGAAGATTTCCACTGGAAGCTTTCAAACGGAGATTCGATTTTCATAGGTGTGCTTCCTCATAACAACAGTTACCGTATTTATGCAGGAAAGCCCAATGAAGACAATATGCTTTATCCTGACTGGAACTACTCAAAACTTGAGAAAAAGTGATCTTACAACAGCTTTTTTGTTATAAATATTATAAGAAAGACAGATGTCTTATTATGTGTCCTCAATTACTGCCGGAAGGAAGATATTGAGGACACATTTTTCTTTAACAGGTATTGTTTCAATTTCCGATTGATATTATATTGATTTTGCGATATAACTATTATATAGAACACAAATACTACTCCCGGCGCAATTATTTATAGGCATATTCACCAATCAGCCCAATAAACAACCTGTGTTTTCTCAGCAATATTCCGAAAAAAATTTTTTTTCAGATCAAGTGAAATCTTTTATGCCCGAAATAGGACTTTATAGGCAAGAGGACCTCTACTCCTCATGGAAGGAGGCTTATCAATGGATGATGCATTAATTATTGAGCTTTTCCTCGAAAGAGATGAAACTGCTATCTCCGAACTGAAACAAAAGTACGGCAAACTTTGCTATTATGTTTCGGGGAATATTCTTTCTCAGCGTGAAGACGTTGAAGAATGTACGAATTCCGCTTACTTTGAAATGTGGAAAAACATACCTCCTGACTGTCCTAAGGATATCAAAACTTACCTATGCCGTATTGTCAGGAATATATCAATAAAAAGGCTGCTTTATAACTCTGCCGAAAAGCGGAACCCTAAATTCACGGTTCCGTTAGAAGAAATATCCGAATGCATACCTGCATCCGATGAGTATTCAGATGACGATCTGGCAGGTGCTATCAGCAGTTTTCTCAGAACACAGGACGAAAAACACCGCAAAGTGTTTATGAGACGATATTGGTATGGCGATCCGATCTCAGCTATCGCAGAATATTATGATATGAAAGAAAAAACAGTAGCTACATATCTTTTCCGGACAAGAAAAAAACTGAAAGCCTATTTACAGAAAGAAGGTTATGGTTGTGAATGAATTGAAGTTTCTTGAAGTAATGGGCAAGATCGATGACGATCTGGTAAAAGAAGCAGAGATCGATATCGAACAGCAGAACAGGATAAGAAAGATAAGATCAAGAAATAAGATCTATGCTGTAAGTTCTGTTGCTGCCGCAGCTGTTATCGCTATAGGTTCTGTCGCTTTATTCAAAACGCACAAGCCTCAGATAATTTCCGATAATGGAAGTTCGGTGATCATTTCGGACGATACTGCTGTAACTACCTCAGACTCAAAGAACGCTGTGACAAGCGTTACTACAGAAGCGGAAAAAACGACCGTGACCGCTGAGAAAAAGGTGACTTCAGCAAGTTCTGCTTCAGTATCGGAAGTAAAAACGACCCATACAAACAATAAGCCTATAACTACTTCCCTGCCTGTTTCGTCAATAGCTGCAAAGACAAACTCTGCTCAGACATCGGCAGCAGCTTTCACGGCAGACAGGGATACAGGAACAGCAAGCACTGTAACCTCCGCTGTTCCCGACTATAACTATGAATACGAAGGGAGTATTATCATGAAAAAGTTCGCCGCAGCCTTAGCTGCACTTACAGCCATTACCGGTACAGCAGTATCAACTCCTGCACAGGCAGAATCCTATATACCCGAGATCTCACCGACTGCTTCAAGTGTAAAGAAATTCATAGAAGAATACAACGTTGATGTTGATCTTAACAGCGACGGAACGATCGATATTTTCGATGTGTATGCAATGTATCGCTGTGAACTCGGCCCTGTTACGAAGGTCCCTGATCATATAAAAGAAAAGTATGATTCTATGACCAGAAAAAAGGAGAATGATAAGGAAGAAACTGTTATTATAGATGGTTTTGTATTTTATCAGGAACCTTTCTACTTGACCTGTGATAATTTTGCTGAATATTTCTTCACATACTACGGCCTGAAACCTGAATATTTCGACCCGAATTTCTATTTAGACAACTGCCCCGATAAATACAACGACACACTCCCAACGGAAGTGATAAAGCAGTCTGTCAAGGATATCAGAAGCTGGAATGAGACAGATTTCTGCAAAACCTTCGTCTACGTCAGGGAAGAAGACGGAACTTTCAGAAGCATAACTTCAGATGAGATAAAAAATAATTATTCATATAACGAACAATACGATCAGTACGAAGCCGACAGCAGCTATTATAAATTAGATACAGAATCATCATACATCCATGATTTTATCTTTAACTTTAAACACTATTCGCTGTCTCAGAGAGTTCGCAGCAATGTGCTTATGAATGATCTGATAAACTGCGGAGTGCTCGATACAGATATAAACTCCGACGGTGTGTATGATTTCGACGATATCGTTCTTATAGCCAATTACCTCAATAACTATACAGGTAAAGAAATAAAGGATTACGACTTTTTCTACTATGCAATGACAGGTAAGACTACACGCAGTTTTTATGAATGTTATCCTGCTGAATTAAGAGAATCGCCGGACAATCCGATCACGGAAGATGTATGGAACAAGGCCGCCGGTTTTATGGATACAGCAAGATACTATTTTAATGCAGATAATGATATCATCAGATATCTTACAGAGGACTATCTGCTTGAAAACAGTATAGACCCGAAGTATTTTGACGCTGTATACTATGAACAGAACCATCTCGCCCACTATGAATACGATGAACATTGTCTGAAAGCACAGTCATTTACCGATGATTATCAAATGTTCTTTAATGACCTTGGATATTTTGAAAGCTTTTCACAGCAATTCGGTCCTGATGCTGAAAAGTACAGAGCCGCTTATGAAGAAGCAAAAGAACTCGAAACATACAATGATGAAAAAGCAGATAAACTGTTCCCGACTTACTATAAAAACGTAAAGACAGGTGTCCTCCCTGAACCCGACCTTGATCTTGACGGCAAGATCGACGTTTCGGATTATATCATTGTTGATGATATCGAAAGTTCATACAGAAGCAAATTTGAATATGATTCTTATGATGCATTCATTCTCCGTTATCCCGAAATACAGACAGATGTCAGCATTTCACAGGAAGCCGTAGATAATTACAAAAACAACTTTGACTTCAATAACAACGGCATAAGCTGTGACTTTACCGAAACGAAATGCATGAGAATGTATATTTACGGTGAACTGGAAGCAAAGTACGGCAGCGAACAGGCTGTTTTCGATGCTTCAGAAGAATACATGAACTCTCATCCAGAACTGAAGTATAATATTATATCTACCGAAAAAATGGACGAATTCTGTAAGAACAACAATGTTGATTTCACCAGAGCAACAAATTCAGATGCCGAGGCAGAATATAATGCTGAACTTCCCGAAATGCCGCAGAATTTCAGCATTGGTGACGAGGCATCATCAGAGGGAAAGGTTACCGAAGGGATAAAGGGAGATTCTAACTGTGACGAAAAAGTTGACATCTCAGACTCAGTACTTATCATGCAGTCCATCTCAAATCCTTCCAAATACGGTGTAAACGGCAGTGATGAAAGACATATCACCGAAGCAGGCAGTCACTGTGCAGACATCGACGGCGAAGGCGTTACAAATATGGACGCTCTTACAATACAGAAATACTTACTCGGATTATGCAGCATTAAGTAATAAATATCTTTGATCCATAAAAAACAGCACGGAAAGCATCCGTGCTGCTTTTTTATGCATCAGTTTCTGAAAGGGTTGCCCTCAACATCAGACGCAATCCCTCCGCTGTTCATCATGTTATTGGCAGATCTATCTATGGGAGCGATCCTTTCATTGCACGGAATATACCCCAAAAACGTCAGATAACACATTTTAATTGCACTGATCTGAGTAGTCCGAATCTTCTCAGATAGCACATTTTTTTGCACGGAGGGTATGATTATGGCTTATATGCCTATTCTATGTTGCTACAAGTAGCAACGTAACCGCCAATCAAATCCAGTTTCCTGCCAAACTGAAAAAAATGCTTATTTTTGCATACACGAATATAATGAAATAATGCAATAACTGAAGAGATGGCCTCGAAATCAAATTTCGAGGACTTGTTTTTGGAAAATATATGCTCTGAATAAATGGCGGTTACGGTGTTTATCATTTGTATGGATCACAACACAAAGAAAGTGTTCTCCGAAATGACTATCCACTATGTTCTGTACGCAGCACAATAAGAGCTTCTTCACTCTCATGATAGAAACTTTCCTCATAGTGTTCGCTGTACAAATAAACCATAGTAAACTGTTTCATTTCGGGTAACTCCTTTTCATAATTAGTGTCTACTCAACAACTAAAAATCAGCGATATTACATTGAAATAACATCATATTCGAAAGATGAAGCGCAAGGTTTTTGAATTGCTTTCGTAAAAAAACGTGCACTTTACAAAAAGAATGAATAGAATCTGACAGAATATCTTCCCATATTCAATTGCATTACTGTCATGAAATGCTCTATTATTTTTCAAAAATCAGATCTATCATCTGATTTGAAATGTTATTTCTAATGAAGAAGTTATTGAGGAGACATTAATTATTTTTGATACAGTGGTCGTCTTGCGACCGTTTCTGTTCTGACTTTATCTGGAGTATATCATAGCTTTGGGAAAAATGCAAGTAAACCGCAAGTATAGCTTTATCTGCTTATAATCAAGCTTTATTATGCAGTCCTTATTTTAGAACCTGTTCGGAAACATAAAACAAATCGCTGTTTATTATCAGATTATTTGTACGTAAATCTGCTAAGATCATAGTCATTCATATCAATATCAGGAACAGGCTCTGCGTCATCATTTATGCGGATATCATAGTATATCTCGCATTTTTCTATGCTACCTTCTTTTGAGTATTCCTCAGCCATTGGTATGCCTGTTTCCTTGTCAATATAAAGCTTTATGCTGTCATAATGATATTCACTGAGAATATTATAGCTGTCAATGCAGTATGATGGAGCGTTGATATCAATAATATAGCAGTCTCTGCCATCAAAGTTTATATCGCCTGTAATATCCCAGATACTGAGATCATAGAGATAATCGTATACAAGATGCTGACCGTCAGGACCGAGCGTCATACCATGTGATATGTTTCTGTTTGAGACCTGATGGAAGTTATCGATAATGAGATTATCCAGACAGAAAGTATTTTCATGCGGAGTATAATGACACCAGTGATACCAGCCGTCAGAATATTCATCCGAATTCACCCAGTAATAATATTTCTCACCGTCACAATAGGTCTCAACCATCTTTTCATCGGCAGACTTTGAATTATTTAGCAGAGAATCAATATCAAGTTCCTTGTCATAGTCATTGCCGTCGTCTGAGCGGCTGTATTCCTTATTTGCTGTGTTATCAGCATACAAAATGCCTGATTTTACATTGCTGTGTGGCATCACATCTCCGTTTGCCAATTCAGAATCAGCCCTTGTTGCCCATGAATATTTACAGCTTATTTTATCATAGTAATTACAGCTGTTCACTATCTTGCCGATAATATCAAGCTTCTGCTGATCGGGGGCGGGGCCTGTTGGTTTTATCTGGTCAATTATCCATTTTCCGTCGATATTCACAACTTTCATTGTCATATCATAATTGTTCGGAACGCTTGTGAATTCATACTTCACACAGGCGATGAATGAATCATCTTCTATATCAGTTATAACTATCGGTTCATCCTTGCGGTTGTAGAAGTAGTAAGCTGATTTTATCGAGATATATTGTTCATTGTTGTAACGGTGATCTTCACGGTTGCAGTACAGCTTTCCGTTATACATGGCATAAGTGCCGAAAAATGGTGTTTCTTCAGTATCGCAGTCATAAATACGATCAACTTCGTAATTAGTCATATCTTCTCCGATAAGATCGGGGAACTGCTTTTCAATAAAGAATTGTGACATAAATGAGAGAGCCTTTTCCATGACTTCATCGGTATTGCTGTATTTCATGCCTGTCTCATAGTGATTATACGAATAAGAGCCAAGCTGTTCGTAATTCGGATGATCGTATGGATCGCCCCTGCCAAGCTCGAACCATATCTGATCGAAATATTTTGAGTATTCCTCATCGATTTGCTGGGCATATGCTTCTCTTTCTTCTTCGGACATTCCTGAAATATCAACATCTTCTGTTTCGGGATAAACAGGCAGTTCCTCATCAATATAAGGATAGAGAAAATCTTCAAATTCGCTTACAAGAGATTCTGCGATGCTGCGGTATTCTTCTGTACGTGGGTCTTCAGCTGTTTCTGTCTGAGCTTGTGCGATATCTTCCGTAACATTCTGGTTTACATCATGTGTTTCGCCGTTGCCTTCACTGAGCTGTTTTGCAATATTATAACCGCCGAAAGAGCCTGCACCGATAATAAATGCCGCAGCCGCAGCGATAGAAGCAGTTCTCATTTTTGGACGTTTATAGCGCTCGACACCCTTTACGTCTTCTTCTGCACTAAAAGTGGTATCTGAGATATTATTTCTGTAATTATTGTATTTTCTCGCACTCATAAAATAAATTCTCTCCTTTTCTTCGTCGGTGAGTACGGGAAAGTCCTGAGAAAGGGATTCAAGAGCTGTTTCGTTGATACCGTCAAAAAGGTCAAAACTATTCATATCAGATCCTCCTTGCATATCCCTGCTTCAAAAAGCAGTTTTTTCAGCCTTTGTCTTGCACGGCTGCTGCGTTTCTGTACTGCCGTAGCGGTCATAGAAACACTTTCTGCGATTTCCTTTGCAGTTCTGTCATAGAAATACTGATGTATTATGATAGTACTGTCAGGTTCACCAAGCTGTTTTATCAGGTTGAGAATAATGCGTGACCGTTCCTTTTTTTCAGCATTTTCCTCAAGCCTTTCGGATGAATGAAGTTCATTCATACCCTCATCGTCTATAGAAATGTTTCTGCCGTTTCCGATACTTATTCTGCGGAAAGCATCTATTGCGGTATTCCTTGCTACTGCGGCGATATAGTTTTTCAGGTTCCCCGAAAAATCTATGCCGGAATCAAACTGTTTGTATAGCTTGAAGAATACTTCGCTGACGCAGTCTTCCATGTCCTCACGGCTACCGCAGTTCCTGAGAATATTTATAACTATAACATGGACATAGTTGCAGTAATTCTCAAAGACAGCTCTGTGGCATTTTTCGGTGGATTCAGCCATAAGCAGGCGCAGTTCCCTGTCTGTCATCAGGATTTTCCCCCTTTTTGTGAATGCATTCAATAGTATAATCGAAGAAGAAATAAAAAATCAGACGCTTTATTCTGTATTTTTCAAAAGATAATTATAATTTCATTTGTATATTCCGCTCGCATAACTCTAAAAATAAATAGAGAAGTGTACTGAAACTATTATAGGATGCCTTTGTTTAATACATAGAATTATTTTTTTATTTCACTGTTTACTTTACAGGGAGCCCTTAAATTAGCGTCAGTATTTTGTAAGCGCCAACCATTCCTTGACCGGTATATTACTGCTTTCACATTTTGCAATCTGTTCCTCCTATTGCCTATGCAGCAGCTCCCGTTTTTCTTCTTTTATAGTCATCATACTCAAGCTCCTTTCAGATTTTTGCTGTGAGTATATTTTAGCACTTTTTTCAATTCAACGTAAGGGCTGGGTTTGGTTTACTCTTACATTTGAAGATCAATGTTACATTTCAATACTGTAATGTTCTGTAAGTTAAAACGCAGGACAAATACCTGTTTTTGAGGTATAATAAAATCATGGAAACGGGGACAACCCGAAATAAATAAACAAGATCTGTTATACCGAAAGGAAGTATTATCATGAAAAAGTCAGAGATCATCGTATTTACAATTTATAAGGTTATATATGTTATGAGCGTTGTCGCAGCTGTTTATAACTATATTATGGACTTCGTCAATCCAACAGCTACTTATTGCAGCTTATCTTCAAATGATTGTATTTCCATCATAGCTATGACAGGTGTACTTGCTCTTATCTTGAAAAAGGAGCGAGAAGCCAAACAACTATAAGTCCGCAGACTGGCAGCTGTTTGTTATTCCATAATTATTATAGCTTCATCTGCGTGGCATTTGTAACCATGGGCAAGGATAAGCTTGTATATGCAATAACTGCCGGGAAGTTTGTTCCGGATGCGGCGACAACAGACTTTTCTCTTGTGTCATTTGCGTATTTCTGCACTTCGCTCTTGGTGACGGTGCCGCTCAGTGTCAGCATACCGGCAGAAGTATTCAGGCTGACGCAGGATGCCGCGCTTGCGGAGAGCTGGGCTATGAATGTCAGGGGCGGCTGATGCCGCCCCTTTATTTTCCCGCGTATGTTGCTATTTTCGGACTTATATGTTATAATCGCTATGCAGACTATTTTACTCAGAGGTGAACTATATGAAAATCGGATTTATAGGTGCCGGCAAGGTAGGCGTCTCTCTCGGAAAGTATTTTTCGGAAAACGGCATGGAAATATCGGGATATTTCAGCCGTACAGAACGCTCTGCCCGTGACGCTGCGGAATTTACGGGTTCAGAGCTCTTTCTGTCTCCCGAACAGCTGATTATCGGCAGTGACGCTGTTTTTCTCACAGTCACCGACGGCGCTATAAAGGACACTTATCTCTCGCTGCCGAAAGAGCTTCTCAAAGGAAAACAGCTGTGCCACTGCAGCGGAGCTATGTCAGCTGAGGAGGCCTTCCCGAATATATCGGACTTCGGCGCAAAGGGCACTTCCATACACCCTCTTTTCCCAATAAGCAGCAAAACGGAGTCCTACATGGAGCTCCGCAATGCTTTTTTCTGCATAGAGGGCGGCTGTGCTGCGGAATGGAGCGCTATACTCTCGGATATGGGCAATCCCACGCGAATTATTACAAGTGATATCAAGAACCGCTATCATGCTGCTTGTTCTGTTGCAAGCAACCTCGTCTGCGGACTTATGGCGGAAAGTGCAGAGCTCCTTGAACAGTGCGGCTTTACTGAAGAAGAAGCTCTTTCAGCTCTTGAACCTCTTGCAATGAGCAATATGAAGCGTATCTTCACTGTGGGACCGACTGCCGCCCTTACAGGTCCTGTGGAGCGCAACGACGTATCTACAATAAAAAAGCATATCGCCTGCATAAACGGCGGGAATGACTCCGATATCTACAGAGCGGTCTCGAAAAAGCTTACAGAAATGGCTAAGGAACGTCATCCACAGGCAGATTATACAGAAATGGAGAAGCTCCTTAGGTAATTGTCACCAAAGAAAAACCTTTTATTCATATTTTATTCACATTTATATGTTATACTTCTTCTTGTATCTTATCCAGGCAATGGAAAGGTAACATCTTTTAAGGAGAAAATTGAATATGAAGAACACTGTTTCAACCCTTCTGAAGCAGAAGCAATCAGGTGACAAGATCACGATGCTTACTGCTTACGACTACACAACAGCGAAGATCATCGACGAGTGCGGCGTAAATGCCATACTTATCGGCGATTCACTGGGCATGGTAATGTTGGGCTACGAAAACACGCTCCCCGTGACTATGGAGGATATGATACATCATACCGCCGCAGTTTCAAGAGGTGCGGAAAACACTTTCATCGTAGCCGATATGCCGTTCATGTCCTATCAGGTCAGTGTACAGGAGGCTGTTATCAATGCAGGCAGACTTATCAAAGAGGGCGGCGCCAATGCTGTAAAGCTTGAAGGCGGAGCCGAGGTCTGCGAGCAGATAAGAGCTATCGTGAATGCGTCCATTCCTGTTGTTGCACATCTGGGACTTACTCCACAGTCTGTAAATGCCTTCGGCGGCTTCAAGGTACAGGGCAAGAGCCTTGACAAGGCAAGAAAGCTCATTGACGACGCGCTGAAGATACAAGAGGCAGGCGCTTGTGCAGTAGTTTTAGAGGGCATCCCCGCAAAGCTTGCGGATATCATCACAAGGAAGCTCTTTATCCCGACTATCGGTATCGGCGCAGGAAAAGGCTGCGACGGACAGGTACTGGTATATCAGGATATGCTTGGAATTACTACAGGTCATACCGCTAAATTCGTAAAGCGGTTCGCTGATGTGGGCTCGGTGATGCGTCAGGGTATCGCTGATTATATCAGTGAGACCAAAGAGGGAGCATTCCCTGCCGAGGAGCATACCTACGCTATTGAAGATGATGTTATCGAACAGCTTATGAGGGAGGAAAAGTGAAATGAGAGTAGTTAAAACCATAGATGAAGTCCGCACACAGGTAAAGGAATGGAGAGCACAGGGGCTCACCGTGGGACTTGTCCCTACAATGGGCTATCTCCATGAGGGACACGCAAGCCTTATCGACGCTTCTCACAGAGATAATGACAGAACTGTGGTGTCCGATTTTGTAAATCCGATGCAGTTCGGCCCAACAGAGGATCTTGAAAGCTATCCCCGTGATATCGACCGCGACGCAAAGCTCGTTGAAGAACATGGCGGTGATATCATTTTCAATCCCGAACCTTCCGAGATGTACCATGAGGGATTCTCTTCTTTCGTTGATATGACCGTGCTAACACAGGAGCTCTGCGGTCTTAGCCGTCCCGTTCATTTCCGCGGCGTATGCACAGTAGTATCCAAGCTATTCAATATCGTAAAGCCCGACCGTGCATATTTCGGCAAGAAAGACGCACAGCAACTTGCAGTTATCCGCCATATGGTCGACGACCTGAATATGGATATCGAAATAGTCGGCTGTCCTATCGTCCGTGAAGCAGACGGACTTGCAAAGAGCTCACGCAACACCTACCTTAACGAAGCCGAAAGAAAAGCTGCACTTGTACTCTCTAAGGCAGTATTTCTTGGCATGGATATGGTCAGAAAGGGCGAAAAGGACTGCTCTGCAATAATCGAAGCTATGAAAAAGCTCATAGAAGCCGAGCCTCTCGCACATATCGACTACGTTAAGATAGTCGACTGTGCAACAATGCAGCAGATAAAGGCTCTCGACCGTCCTGCGCTATGCGCTATGGCTGTATATATCGGCAAAACACGCCTTATCGACAACTTCTTCACCGAAGACGTATAAGGAGGCTGCTATGGAAATATCAATGCTCAAAAGCAAAATACACCGCGCCGTTATCACTCAGGCGGAGCTCAACTATGTTGGCAGCGTCACTATCGACGAAGAGCTCATGGAAGCCGCAGGGCTTTATGAATACGAGCGCGTACATATATCAAACGTAAACAGCGGAAGCCGTATTGAGACCTATGTTATCGCAGGCGAACGCGGAAGCGGAGTTATCTGCCTCAACGGTGCAGCTGCTCGTTCAGGACAAAAAGGCGACCACGTTATCATAATGGCATATGCGAATATGGCTCCCGATGAAATAAAAACTCACCGTCCAAAAGTAGTCTTTGTAGGCGATAAGAATGAAATAGTAAGGGTAGCCGATTATGAAAAGCACGGAGAGCTGAGGTAATATAAAAGATAACCGTCATTTATTCAGAGAATACATTTTTCAAAAGCAGGTCAGAAAGCTCCGTCTGATAATGGTAAGCGTCAACCGCTAACGTATACTATCAAAGAAACAGGCTCACCTCGGTGAGCCTGTCTGAATATCATATAGTGAATGGAAGGAGAATTGTTCCTGCCTGCTGTGAGAACAGCTCTGTCAGATACTTCTCTGTGTTCAGCATGTTAGCCTGAGCCGTTGCAATGATTGAATACAGCGCTGCGCTTGCTTTCGCACCGTTCGCTGTATTGCTGTGCATCCAGTTCTTTCTGCCAACAGCAAAGGGCCTTATGGCATTCTCGGCACGGTTATTGTCTATCGGAACATTCCCGTTCTCCAGAAAAGTGTACAAATACGGCTTTTCATTCAGCGCATAGGCTACTGCCTTGGCAAGAGCACTCTTTCCGCTGACATGAAGCGTTTCAAGCCACGCAAAGAAAGCATCGAACAAAGGCTTGACCTTCGCCAGACGCTGCTCATATCTTTCCTCAGCCGTCATGTCTGACAGCAGGTTTTCTTCATGGTATATCCGTTCAAAGTATCTGACCGCTTCTGCTGCAACCGACCTTTCCTGTGCAGACTTATCCTTAGGCAGCGCATTGACGAAATAACGGCGAACATGAGTCATGCAACCGTAGTGCTTTACACCGGTAACCACATGATATCCGCTGTATCCGTCACGCACCAGATATCCGTTAAAGCCCTTCAGGAAGGCCTGTGCATTTTCGCCTTTCCGGGTAGGCTTGTAGTCGAAAATGACGATGCTGCGGTCATTCAGTTTCCCGTTGCAGTATACCCACATCTTCGACTCGGCAGTCGCTTTCCTGCCTTCCTCATGCAGCACCTGTATGCGTGTCTCGTCTGCGTGGATGACTTCTCCGCAAAGCAGCATCCGGTGCATTTGCTCAACAATAGGCATACACCACTTTTCAGCTGCTGCACCTACCCAGTTTGACATTGTGGCTTTCAGCAGAGGTATATGCTTTGAGTCAAGGTCCTTTTCCTGCCGGTGCAGCGGAACCGCCTTTGCATACTTCTCATACACGATATGTGCAAGCAGCTCAGGCGAGCAGAAACTTCCGGGTATCATGGGCTTCGGGTACTCAGCACGTCGGATATTGCAGCGCTCAATTTCATCGGAATGAACTGCATCATTCTCAGGCTTTTCACCGCACTCGGGGCATTTGTAGGTATATACGATATGCCTGCGGATATGATAATTCGCGGGAGTGTAGACAAGCTCGTCATAAGCCTTTTCCTTGCCTATCTCCTTCATCTCAGCACCGCAGTTCTCGCATACAGGATGCCCTTCCTTGTATTCTTTTTCTTCGATGGGAAGCGTGCTCATCCAGTCATCGTGAGTACGCTTTGTTCTGCGCTTATGCTCAGGGACTGTGACTGTTTCAGGCTTTGGCTGTACCTGAGGCTTCTGCTCTTCCGGAAACAGAGAGAGCTGCAAGGAATCCATGATAACGGAGGATTGTTCAGTTTTGCGTCCGAATATCTGCTTTTTCAGCCATGAAAGCTGATCCTGAGCAAATGCAAGTTTTTCTTCAAGTATGGCAACTCTTGATCGGAGCGCAGCGTTTTCCTGTGCCATTGTCAGATCATTTTTTACTGCGTTCTGCTCAGACATACTGCTTCCTCCGTTTCTGAAACTATACATATATTATACCATAAAACAAGCGAAAAAGCAAGGAAAATAGGCAAATTCTCCTTGCTTTCCGTTTAATAGATCATGCCTGTTTTACCGTCTTTGATCGCCTTCGGCTGATCGATCTTCAGACCTTCAAGCAGCCATCTTGTCTGCTGTGAAGTGAGCAGTCTGGCCTCAATTTCATTGCGGGGCCATTGGAACTGTCCGTTGTCCAGCCGCTTGTAGAGCAAAAGAAATCCGTCTCCTTCTTATCCGAATATTCGGATAAGAAGATGATGGATTTCTTTTGTTGTACAAAAGGCTTGAGGACGGCAAATTTAACTGGCCTCGCAGTGAACAGGAAGTACGTAATTTGACTAATGAACAATATATATGGCTGATGCAGGGATTATCTGTTGACCAGCCGAAAGCAATCAAAAAAATTGAAGGCGGTGTGGATATCTGCTGAGTTTTGAACAGCAGATATGTACATAAATGTGGAAGATATTTCTCAATCAAGATGTGCTCTTTTCCTTGAATGAAAAGGCATCAGTATTCCGGCTGATGCAGCAGCTATCCTTAAAAGCTATCTTGAATACAGAAAAATAGAAAAGAAATATGACAGGCACATTTTTTCAAGTCAAACTCACGAAAAAATGTCTGTCTCATGTATTGAAGAAATTTCTGTTCGTCAGACCAGAGGTTTGCTTACAGCTTCCTTCAGATTCCGCCTCACGACGGACACCCTTGCTGTTCAGCTATACACTTCCCACTATCTGGGCGTGTTCGGGACTTTCACCCGTTAGATTGTGCCCATGTCGGGCAAACCAAAAAAGCCCTCACAGTTAAAACTGTGAGAGCCTTATTGTTTTTATTCAAATAAACACATTAACGTGAATATCACGCAAGCTTAGTATTCTGCGCTTAGCAGACTTCGCATAAAGGTATTCTTTAGCATCGTCCAGATTCAGCGTAAAATAGCCAATCCGAGTATATTTCAGAATTACTTCTTTTCGCTTATTACAGCCTGTACTGCGGATAGTGTGGCAGTCAGAGCGGAATATACAGGGAGACACTTTTTATAAAATCACCTCTCCCCTGCCGCTTGATTGATGTGAGAAAACTATTTGCATTTTGATACATTATCGACCAAATATGATATAAAAGAAGGGATATAAAAGAAGCAAAAAAGCCTTGACATATTTTGGATAATATGATAAAATTAAAATGTTTGATTTATTTTATGAAAGGATGGTTTGATGAATAAATCATTAAAACTTGTATCACTGGCTATCGGATGCAGTATAGCCGTTTCTTCCTCATTTGTTCCTGCTGTGAACTATAGTTGTATCGCAGACTCAACAAATGATACTGAGGAAGGAAATCTTAATAAGGCTGACACCTTTAAATATAATGGCCATAGCTATTATGTTTTTAGCGGAGTAGCCGATTCTATTGAAGAAGCTCAGGCATATTGTGAAAAAAAGGGCGGATATCTTGCTGTTATTAATGATCAGGAGGAAAATGATCAACTCTATAATGGTATGCACGAACAAGGTTATGACAGTGCTTACTTTGGATATTCAGATAGTGAATCAGAGGGTGAATGGCACTGGATCGGTGATTATAGTTCTGATTATGAAAACTGGTCAGAAAACGAACCTAATGGAGAAGAAGACGAAAATACTGCGATGTTCTATTATAAATGCCCTGCAGGTAAATGGAATGATGGCCATTTTGGAGCTGTAAAAGAATTTATTTGTGAATGGGATACTTTAGATATAGATGAATCCACCAAAACTACAAATGAAGATAACAGTTCATTTAATACCTATGGAGGTCACACCTATAAGATATTTGATAAAAATATGACATGGGAGGCAGCAAAATCATGCTGTGAAAGCCTTGGCGGTCATTTAGTGACTATTTCTGATAAAAACGAACAGGGATTTATTGATCAGATGCTGCAAAATAAATCTAATACCCAAAACTGCTACTGGATTGGACTATACAAGGAGCCTGTCGGCGGATATAGCTATCTTGATTACTTTATGCCTAAACAAGTATGGTATTGGGTAGATGACACCGGCCTTCAATATCATAATTGTTCAGCAAATATGACCGACTTTGGTGCTTACATAAGACATGTAGACGATTCAGATGCTGATAATGAAATAAAGAAATATGGTTATTTATACGGTAATGATCATACTGAAGGTGAAAATACGATTGAAACAGGTCAGTGGAATTCTGTTTCAGCCGACGGATTTTTATTAGGAAGTGATTTTTATGCTTCTGAAAACTTCGGTTTTATATGTGAATGGGATACTGAAGATGTTGTTGAAAAGTCAATGAATTTTGATGATGTAAAAACTTTCAGAGGACACACATACAAGATTTTAGATGAGAGCTTGACATGGAATGAAGCCGAATCATACTGTGAAAAACTTGGCGGTCACTTGGTAACAATCTCTGATTTTGACGAGCATAATTTTATCTCAAAAATGTTGAAAAATATGCCAATTAGTCAAAACTGTTACTGGATTGGACTATATAAAGATATACAATCTACGGAATGGTTCTGGATTAACGAACCAAACAACAAGTTCTTTAATTGGACAATAGATAAAAGAAGTCAAACTGCAAAGACTAATTCCAAATTAGTCGAACTAATAGGAAAGGAAGAAGAGAATGATATCAATATAGAAAATTATGCACATATATTCGGAAATTTTCCACCAAATGAAAGTGGCTTAATATTTCCTTCTGGATATAATTGTGTTCCAGATAATGGTGCAGAATATATTGATAATTTTTACGCTATTAAAAACTTTGGTTTTATTTGTGAATGGGATTATTATACAAATGATGAAAAAGACCCTATTATTCTTATTCCTGGAATTATGGGAAGTAGATTATTTGCTGATGAAGAGCGTACTGAATTAGTCTGGGATCCAGAACCAACACTTGATGGTCTTTCTAATTTAAGGAAAAATGCTTCAAATGATATTCTTTATGTTAAGGATCCATCAATAAAGCAAAATTACCTGCTGAGTTCTGAAAGAGAATATGGTGCAATAAATTGCATGGAAGATTTAGTTGAAAATCTCTGTTATGATCTTCCATTTCGTGATATATATGTATTCAGTTATGATTGGAGAAAGAGTAATGTTGAAAGTGCTGCAAAACTTAATGAATTTATAAATAGTCTTAATGTTGACAAAGTTGATATAGTAGCACATTCAATGGGCGGACTTGTTGTATCATGGTATTACAAAACACAAGGAGGAGACAAATTAGATAAAGTAATTACTTGCGGTACTCCTTATGAGGGAGCTCCTCATCTTTTAGAAGTTGTAGACAAGGGCAATATAAGACATAAAAAATTAGATAATTTTGCTCTGTTAACACTTGGTGGTCTTACATATGACGTAAAAAGATCAATGGATGGAGTTGCCGAGTTAATTCCAACCCCCAAATATTGTGAATCATTTCCTGTTAAGAAAAAAATATATGTTGACATAAATAAAGCAAATATAAGTTCAATGACTGATAATGAATACAAAAAAATGATCAACAACATATTTGGAACAGATAGATCAGATAAAGCTTTCGACTTTATGGAAAAAATCAAGTATCAAGATGAGTATAATTGTTTATGTGATTATGAAAAATCCTATTATATTGTTGGCAGTAAAGCAACTGGAAATAGCAAATATACAGCTGAAAGTTTAACATATGATTATGTTGAAGATCCTGATAATGAGGAAACATCATATTACAATATCAAGTATGTCAAATATACCCAAAGAGGAGACGGAACAGTTCCTTACTATTCTGCAACAATGGCAAAACAATTGCTTTCAAAAGTTGACCCAAGCAGAATAAAAGAAGTAACTGCAGATCACTTGGATGTTATTAACAAGGATGAAAAAAATCCAGACGATGATCCTATTGCATGGATAGAAGATATCCTAAAAGACAACGAACCAGATTCAAAAAGTACTACTATTTCATATACTCCATACCAAGAGATCCAAGTTGCTTGCCCAGTAGATGTTGAAATCGGCTCAGGCGATGACAGGCTTTGTTCTGCAGCTGATGACATTTCACTCAGATCTTCATTCGGCAGACTTGATATTATTGGCAAGGACAGCGACATAAAAATGATTTGTATGGACGAAGATACAAACCTCGACATCAACCTCACAGGTACAGACACAGGTACAATGGACTTTACTGTTCGTCATTTCTCTGCAGATGAAGAACTTCTTGACGAACGAATTTTTGAGAATGTTCCGCTCACAGACAAAACTATCATAAAGACAAAAGCAGATAATAATGAAGTTACTGTACTGAACGTTGATGTGGATGGTGACGGTGTTGTGGATGAGACATGGACCGCTAAAAAGAATGAGACAGTTAAAACAGCAGATGAAAAAATAAATGTTACCACTACCATTTCAGCCACAACAACAACTTCTACGACCACTTCAACTACAACTGGTTCTTCCATCAAAACTACTGACGTTTCCACCACTACAGCTAATCCAACATCCGCAACAATTCTAGGCGATGTAAACGATGATAAGATCATTGATGGTAAGGATGCAACCGCTATTCTTACTGAATACGCAAAAACATCCACAGGAGCAGAACTCTCATTCAGCTTATCACAGCAGATTGCCGCTGATGTAAACAGCGACAATGCTATCGACGGACGTGACGCAACTGCGGTACTCTCCTTCTATGCATATATCTCAACAGGAAAAACTACATCTTTAGCTGAATTTGTTGCAAACTTAAAATAAAACTAAAAAAGATATAGCTCCGCTCCGCAGACTCCTATTATTGTTTGCGGTAAGCGGAGCTAAAATTTTGATTTGTGGCGAATCTGGCTAAAATTTGATAAGAAAATGATATTACATTGATAAAGACTTTTTATTTTTCCATGTGGTATAATCAATTTATTCCAATAGACATAAGAGCTCAGTAAATGAACTGTAAACTTTGATAATTTTTCATGATAAAGCAGAAGGAGATATCAAAGTCAATGAAATGTTCAGAAGGCATTTTACGTATACGTATTTGCATAGATAAAAGTGCAAAAATTTTTTTGAAAATATGAAACCTTTTTTGTTCAGGTGTGTATTATAAGTGTTAAGGCCTTAAAAAGATACTGTATTACCTGAACGGAATTCAGGGCAATAACCGACTTCCCTTACAGCGGTTATTGAAAATGCAACAATTATAACATATCAAAGGAGAAAAACGATGAGAACAAATCCAAGAAATACCCACACTCGCTTAGTAAAGAAAGCCTCTGCGTTCCTGCTTGCCACAGTCAGCTGCTTTTCACTAATCGCTATGCCAAAATCCGAACTCGGAGGTGGCTTATTTAAAAATGTCAGCATTACAGCGAATGCAGCTGAAAATGACTTTGTAAAATCAGTGAATGATTGTTGGGTTGGTGGTACAGGAAATCAGAGTATGCCAAGCTTTGAACTACAGCCAGGTAAATGGTATGTTAGTAATAACGGTTCATATGTACTTGTTTTTCAGCATGATGGTAACCTTGTTATATACAGTAGTTTTGTTGGACCGCTACGGGATGAGCAAAGAGATAGCCATCTTGAAAAAGCAGTATGGAGTTCCAGATCAAATAAAAGAGGCGGAAAACATTGTGTAATGCAGAGGGACGGTAATCTTGTAATATACAAAGATGACTGTAAACCCCCGTCTGGTCGTCCAATACTACTAACAGGAACGAACCTACATTTTTGGAACTTACAAACCGTGGTGAACTTCGTATTGTAACACACGCAATTGAATCAAAGGACAAAAACAGAAGACAGCTGTTTTCTTCAAACTGGGGTTCCGGTGTCCTTCACTGATTTCAGTCCCACTATTTTGATCACATATAATATAAGATCAGTCTCTGAAGCAATTAAATGACTTCAATATATTATATCAATGAACGTCAAAAAGCTTTAAATAGCCTCTCCTCAATAACAAACACTCTCAGAAAGCATAATTATTTCATCATCAAAAATGAAAAATGACAAGATAAATTTGAAAAGTCGCAAAAGCATCGTCGCAAGTCGGTCGATGTTCATTGCAATGATACTGAGAACTATCGACGCTTTTGTTGTATCTTCTCTTTTTGTAAGCAGCAGACCAAGACCGAATTTGCGTTTTGCGAGACTGAACTTTCGCTCAACTTCTATTCGGTCGGTATTATCCTGATATGCAGTTTTCTTATCTTCTTTATATCATATCTGTACGCTTTTTTCGATGTTCCGGTTTATGTTTATGGTTTGAGGAAAGACTAAGTAGATTATAAAATAATCTGTTGTATTAAGCATTGTTTTGAGTAGCTACAATCATTGCAATATTTATTTCTGCATATCAGAAAAACATTTCTGATATGTGCTTGCCTATGTACATGGAAACTGAATCAACAATGACTAATAAATAACTATGACGAAATGGAGAAAAACTATGAAATTAAAGAAAACTATCGCAGCATTCTCTTGTGCTGTACTTACTATCTGTCCTGTGACAGCTCAATTCAGCAGCAGCATGACAGCAAACGCTAAAAGCATAACAGGAGAATGCGGTCAGAATCTTACATGGGAAATATCCGGTGACACTCTTACTATTAAAGGCGAGGGGAAAAGTATTCCCGATTATCGAGCATTTAACAATAAAGCACCTTGGAGAGAATATTCCAGCCGGATAAAAAAGCTTATTCTTCCGGATACTCTTAAAAAAATCGGAAAATATGCTTTTTTCGACATGAATTCTTTAAGCTATATCTATACTCATGATTCGTATGATGAATTAAATTATCCGTACCTTCCCGACCTATCAGAAATTAGTTCATATGCTTTTTATAACTGTACATCACTACGTGGAAATACTCAAAGCGGATTGCTGGAATTTGGTACACGTTCTGTACCAAAGCATGATTCATTAACAATTGAAAACAGCGCCTTTAATAATTGTACAAGTATTAGAATGATACGTAGTAACTATGATAGAATAAACATAGAACCCTACTGTTTTTATAGTGCAACTTCTTTGGGTTGGCTGGATTTTGAAAATACAACAGCAGCAATAGGCGAATGTGCTTTTAAAAATTGTAAAGGTCTGAGTAATGTTGATATTAAGCAGTCTACATTGCCTATAAGTAATACTGCATTCTTAAATACAGATTATTATGGCAACTGTTTTACATCGAAAAAATATGAAGAATGCAACTATGGAGCTGCACGTGAAATGACAGGTGATAATCTTATTGTAAACTTCTTTATTGACCGATCATTACAAATGGATTGCTATGACCTTGATGACCCCGTTAACCGTAAAAAAGAAATTGTTTCACGATCAGAAGAAGATTATAATCTTCATTTAAATGATAATGAAATTGCTATTATAACCGATCAAGGAGATCAAACTTATATTTATGTATATGATAAAGATAAAATGAAGTATAAGTATAATCCTCGTCATAGCTGGCAGGTAACAAAGGCTGATAACGGAATGCAGGATGTTAATTCAGCTATTTCCTTGAATTCTTTGGATTACAATACTTTGAATGATCAGTCATCTATTCCAATCGACGTTGCAGAAAATGGCGTTACTGACGGCTTCTTGGGAAGCTATGTCAAATCAGACCGAATAAAAGAACGTCTGGACGTTGTAAATAATTCTATGACTGAGTTACAAAAGTACGCCGAAAAATATGGCAAAGAATTTAATTACCAAATGCACCCTGAAACAAATTTCTATATTACGTATGGCGCATTCAATTGGGAAACAACGCCGAGAATCTTACCGAATTTTGGAAATCCAAAAAAATTAAACTACGATCTTACAATAGGATATGGTGAGGGAGTAAAGGCTGATTTTGGAATTGGAGAAAAACCAATGATTAGGGAAGACGAATTATTTACAAGTATTCTTTCTAAAAGTCAGAAACTTACAGGAGAAAATGCTCATGAAATAGACCTTAATGTTCCTGCTGGAAAAGAAATGTCTGATTATACAGTTTATTTGAAGAATAAATATCACGTTGATAATGTAATATATTTGATTCACATTTACAGTCCACAAGATGATTATAGACCAGATGCACATCCTAATAAAAACAAAAACGAGGATCGAACAGATGAATTCTGCGTTATTTGTTCAAAGGAAGGCAAACAGGATGGTGTTATTGCACATGAAATATGTCATCTTTTCGGTGCTTTGGATTATTATGATTCTCAGCATGACCTTTCTGGAGAGGCAAAAGACTTTGTTAGTAAACATTATTCTAAGGAGCTCATGAATGCAGGATTATTAGGAGTAGATGAAGAAGTTATCAGTTGCCCTACAGCTTATTCAATAGGATGGCTGGATAAAATTGATTCAAGGATATATGATCTTTTCTTTGCGGCAAAGTAAATATATTTCAAAGCTATAACTTCACTTGTACAGACAATATGTGCATAACGCCGACAATACTGTTGCAGATCAGTTTGATCTTTCCGAATACGATTTTGAAAACGTAAAGTCGGTCACATTAGTATTCGACGGTATTGTTTACAGCGGAAACGGTGCAATTATCATAGGCGAAAACGGAGCCTTCCCTTATAACTTCCTCATGAACAGAAGCAACGGAAGCTCTGTAACTACCAACGTCAACGGCAATCTGTCTGATACTTTAAGCTTCTCAAACTACTATAATCTTAAAAATCTGAGCTATATTGCATTGAATTATTGATCGTTTCACGAGAATAAAACAATATAATCAAAAACCGCAGTTTACATTTACAGACTGCGGTTTTTTATGTATATTAATTATTCTGTAATCCGTTAAACAGAGCCAGAGCACTTCCTTCAAAAAGGTTGCTTTGGCTTTGTTTTTATGATATAACTCAAACTTCGCACATCAAAAATAACTGTGGATCTTAAAAATTCAATAGTATTTGCCGCATAAGTAACTAAATCAAGCAGCCTTTAACTTGACTTTTAGAGCATCTGGAATTGCTTCGAAAAACTTATCAACAAAAGCAGATGTCTCTTGTTTAGAAATTGTTAAAAATTCTTCAGCTTGACTTATGAACAA
>Ga0208198_1001074_pt1 | contig 25853 bp, 25 predicted proteins | sample AD_JPNTR2_MetaG_FD_184446 | JGI IMG/M metagenome (GOLD analysis project Ga0208198, IMG submission 184446) | Active sludge microbial communities of municipal wastewater-treating anaerobic digesters from Japan - AD_JPNTR2_MetaG (SPAdes) (version 2) | ecosystem: Engineered > Bioreactor > Anaerobic...
ATACGGTGATCTCGACCGCGCCCTCGAGCGCATAGACCAGCGCATCATAGGGCGCGGTGTGCTCGCTGAGGCCTTGATCCGCGTCGAAGGCGAACAGCGTCACCGTGCCGGCGCTGCGGCTCACAATCTCGCGGCTCACCACCGCGCCGGGCTGCACCGCGATCAAAGCCTCCAATGATTGTACCTGGGGTTGGGTCATGGTCATACTCCTGAAATGTGATCTTGAGTGAACCAGAAGCAGGAGGAAACAAGCCGTCGGCACCGGACCGACTCACAGCAAATGCTCCCTTCTCTGCTCACTACACCCAGGATACCTCCGACGCGCTCACGGCGCAACGACAAAAGTCGTAAGCGGAAGACACAAAAAAGCTCGAAAATCATGCTATACTTGGAATAGCGGACAGGACTTACATCAGGCTCTCAGTCTAACCGCAAAAGCGCGCAGGAGATGGGGCAGACAGCATGAGGCCAGACACTGTGATTGAAAGATTACGCACGAACCGCTCTCTGCTGGAAAAATTAGGGATAAAATCGTTGGCGCTGTTTGGCTCAGTCGCACGCGGCGAGGCCAACCCTCAAAGCGATGTAGACTTGCTGGTAGAATTTTCGCAGCCCGTAGGTCTGTTCGAGTTTATCCGCGTACAGCAAGCGCTCGAGGCGCTTTTGGGATGTCCCGTGGATCTGGTAACGCCGGATGCGCTGCGGGAATCCATGCGCGCGACCGTCATGGCGGAGGCGATTGATGTCACCCCGTGATTGGATACGCCGTCTGCAAGACATAGGTGAGGCGCTGCAACGCATTGCCGATTACACCGCGGGAATGACGGCAGAGGACTTCATGACCGACCACAAAACTGCAGACGCGGTCATACGCAACCTTGAAGTCATCGGGGAAGCAGCCCGTTATCTGCCATCGGATGTCAGCGCGCGGTATCCAGAGATCCCGTGGGCTGAAATGCGCGCTCTGCGCAATATATTGGCCCATGAGTATTTTGGAGTGAGCTTACCGATCCTCTGGCGAACGGTCACCCATGACCTGCCCCCCATTGCGCCACTTCTGGCAGCCATTTTGGAACAAGAAGCTTCCATCGCCCCTGAAAGAGATTCAACGGCCAGCTGAGATCGAGACAGCCCGTCAGTCCCCGCAGCTGAGATACGTCAGCAGCTTCGTCGTCGCGCTTTTGGCGCCCGGCTCGCTTTCCCCCACCGGCCCCACGCACGAGGGACAGCCCTCGGTGCAGGGACAGGTCTGCACGCGCTCTAGCGCTGCCGTAGCGACTTGTTCCCACAACCCCAGCAGGCGGGGACTCAGGCCCACGCCGCCCGGCGCGGTGTCGTAGAGGATAATGGAGGGCTGCCCCGATTCCGCGTCCCGCGCCTGCACCGAGGCCCCCAGGTCGCCGGGATCGCACATGAGGAACACAGGCGCGAGATTTCGCAGCAGATAGGACAGGCCGCTCAGCGCCGTCCGCGCACCGCGCGCCCGCTCCACTTTGGCGTGACAAAGCGCACACAACGTCAGCAGGTTTTCAGGGGCGTGCGCCAGTCGCAGCGCCACCGAGGGCGGATACTGCGCGAGAAACGTCCGCAGCGGCGTGAGGTGATGCACCTCCAGCGGCGCTTCGGCGTGGGGAAGCGCCCCGCACAGGCGACAGGTGTGGGCATCGCGGGATAAAATCGTCTCGCGGATTTTGGGCCACTCCGGGCCATAATCCAGCGGCGCGACATGCACCCCCTCCTGCGCCAGCAGCTCCACCAGCGTCTCCGCCAGCGTCACCCGACAGGCCTCCGTCTCGAGCAGCTGCTCCGGCAAATCAATGTCCCCCCAGCCGAGGGTCTCGTGATGGGCCAGGCTCACCCGCCGGTACGAGGTGGGCTTGCTGTGGACCAACACCTCCTCATCGGTGAGCGTGAGCGCGCCGCGCGGCAGCGTCTCCCGCAGCGCCAGCCGTTCCACGGAGATTGCCGCCGCCGCGAGGGTGTAGTAATCATAGTCGCCGGGCTGCGCCTGCGCCAGCCCGCGCTCCCAATCCAGCGCCGTGATGAGATAGGGCGTCCCGCCATGGAAGTAGATCGCCCCCTCATGCACCAGGGCCGCGGCGCTTGGACGATCCATCAGGCCCAGCGTCTCCCCCGCCGTCGTCTGGATGATCACGTTGTCGGCGGTCGTCGTGCGCAACGAGACACCCTGCGCAGGATAAGTCTCCCCCACCCAGGTGAAGCGCTCCGCGCTGCGATGAAGCACGCCCTCCGCGCTGAGCGCTTCGAGCAACGGCGCCACATCCGGCAGCGAGCCGAAGGGTTCATCGCGCTCGAAAGGCAACTCGAAGGCGGCGCAGGCCAGATGCGAGCCGAGCACCGCCAGCGCGTCGGCGTTCAGACGGGCCTCCTCCGGCGAACGCACGAAGAAATACTCCGGGTGCGTCACCAGGTATTGATTCAGCGGCGCCGGCGTAGCGATCAACACCGACAGCGAGACGCCGGCCCGGCGTCCGGCGCGGCCCATCTGCTGCCGCGTCGCCGCGATGGTGCCGGGATAGCCCACCAGCACCGACGCATCCAGCGCGCCAATGTCAATGCCGAGTTCCAGGGCATTGGTGGCGACCACCACCCGGATGCGGCCCTCGCGCAAATCCCGCTCGATGGCGCGGCGCTCGTGCGGCAGATAGCCGCCGCGATAGCCCTGGATCACCCCGGCGGGGAAGCCGGCGCGCACGGCCCGTTCCCGCAGCTCGCGCAACAGGAGTTCCACCGTCAGCCGCGACCGCGCGAAGACGATGGTCTGCACGCCGGCCTGCAACAGCCGCAGGGTGAGGAACACGGCCTCGGCGCTGGCGCTGGCGCGCAACCCCAGCTCCGCGTCGAGCAGCGGTGGATTGTAGCACAGCACATGCCGCCCGCCGTAGGGCGCCCCATCGGCCTCCACCGGGGTGACCGGCGCCTCCCACAGGGATTCGGCCAGCTGCTGCGGATTGGCGATCGTCGCGGAGGCGCCGATGAAGCGCGGCGCCGCGCCGTAGAAGGCCGCCACACGGCGCAGGCGGCGCAACACGTTGGCGATGTGGCTGCCAAAGACGCCCCGGTAGGTATGCAGTTCATCGAGCACCACGTAGCGCAAACCGCTCAGAAACCGCAGCCATTGGGTGTGGTGCGGCAGAATGCCCAGGTGCAGCATGTCAGGATTGGAGACGAGAATGCGCGCCTCCTTGCGGATGGCGGCCCGGCGGCTCTGCGGGGTGTCGCCGTCGTAGGGGCGCAGGGCGAGCGGCGCCTGCAGCTGGCCGATCCAGGCCTCCAGCGCCGCGATCTGATCGTGGGCCAGCGCCTTGGTGGGGAAGAGCAGCAGTGCGGTGGCGGTAGGATCGCGCAGCAGCGTGTGGAGCAGCGGCAGCGTGTAGCCCAACGTCTTGCCGGAAGCCGTCCCCGTGGCGAGCACCACATTTTCACCGCGCAGTGCCGCTTCCACGGCGCGGGCCTGATGGGTGTAGAGCGCGGGAATGCCCAGCGCACGTCCGGCGGCGCTTAGCCGTGGATCCAGCTCGGCGGGCCAGGCGGCCGTCTGCGCCGCCTGCGCCGGCAGTGTACGCCATGCTGTCACATTGCGGATAAAGCGCGGGTCCTCGCGCAGTACGGAGAGTAGGGATTCCAGAGCCATGCGCCTATTGTAGCGTAGTCAGCGCAGTTGACCAGGACAACGAATTCAGTAAAATTAGGGACGTGGCAACGTCTCCCTCGTTGCCCTCATCCTATCACTGGAGGTTTCGTGAACATGCAGGCCGCACTTGTAGAAGAACATGTCCCTTTGAAAAGTCGCATTGCCATTTCAGCGGGAGATGCAGCGACTGGCATTCTCCAATCGCTGGCGGCGTCCGGGGCGCTGACGTATTACTTCGTCAGCCTGCGCGGGTTGGACCCCAAACTGGCGGGGACCGTCTGGTTGCTATTTGGCATCTGGAACGCGGTCAATGACCCGCTCTTCGGCTACATCAGCGACCGCACCAAGAGCGCTCTGGGGCGGCGCATCCCCTACATCCGCTATGGCGCTCCCCTCTTCGTGTTGGGATTTATCCTCTTCTGGGTCGTGCTCCCCGGCATCGGCAACAGCCAGACTGCCCTCTTCATCCAGCTGCTGATAGGGCTGTTCATCTATGACGTTCTCTACACCGCCATCGCGACCAGTTTCTGGGTCATGCCCTACGAGGTGGCCGTCTCCAACAAGGCGCGGGGCACCATCTACATCTGGAAAATCATCTTCATGGTATTCACGCTCGTCGTGCCGTTTGCCGTAGAGGCCACGATTAAGCCGGAGGTAGGCGATGAAGCCGGCATTTTGCTCTTCCGCTGGGCGATGATCGGATTGGGTGTGGTGATGGGGCTGATCATCTTCTTCAGCACGTTCTTCTTCAAAGAAAAACAGTACATCCAGGAAGAGGAGCAATTCAATTTTGTCACGTCCTTCAAAGAGTGCTTCACCAACCGCTCTTTCGTCGTTTTTGAGGTCTTGAGCTTCACCGTGATGTTCACGCAAACGGCGCTGATGACGGGCGTCTGGTATTACTTCGACATGCTGAACATGCCTCGCGCCCCCATGCTCGGCGCCCTGGCAGCCGGCATCGTGTTGGGCATCGTCGCCTGGATTCAGCTGCGGGATCGCTGGGGCATCAAACGCTGCACGCAGGCTTTCACCCTCCTGTTTGCGATCGGCTGTGTCCTGGTGATGCTTTTCGGGCGCAATGTGATCCTGGGAACGGCGGGCTTCTTCCTCTTTGGGATCGGGTTCTCCGGCGGGATGTATTTGATTCCGCTCATGAACGGCGACGTCGTGGATATGGACGAACACCGCACGGGACTCCGCCGCGAAGGGATGTATGCGGGCATCAACAGCTTCATCACCAAACCGGCGATCAGCCTCGCGGCATGGGCGTTGCTGAACATTATGAAGGCTTACGGCTACAACGAAAGTCTTCCTGCTGCAGCGCAGTCCTACTCCGCCGGGACCGGCATGCTGATCGGCTGGGCCGGCCCAACAGCGCTGTTACTGATCCTGTCATTCCTCTCGCTGTTCCTGTACCCGCTGGCAGGCGCGGAATGGGAGCAGATCAAACTCAATCTGGCCAAAGCTCACGCCGAAAAGGAACGCGCGTACCTGGAAACGCACGGCTATAAGTTTGTCGAATAACCCCTCCACCCGCTGCATGGGACGGCGGCGTTTCCCAACACGTTGCCGTCCCCGGCGGTGCCGGAATCGCGCCCGAGGAAGGACTCGCAGACCCAAGCCCCACCAACAAGATTTTACACGTGCGGCTGGAGGAAAGATAAAGCGCGACGCATTGACATCAAAAACGAGTATAGTATAATCCGCCCCGTTTGTGTGAAACATGAGCCGGGTGCTCTCTCATAGAGCGCGGGCTGATGGGTCGTTGAAACGTTAAGGATGGTGGATCTTATAAAACTACCCGATCGTGCGCCTTCTTCTCGTCCTTAAGTTGTCCAACGGTATTTTTGTCCATATTCAATTTGTTCAGGACTGAGAAGGAGAGCACAGAATGTCATTGCAGCTGCATGTTTTGCGGATAGTAGCCAGCGTCGTTGTCGGCACCTCGGTTTTAACGTTGATTGGCCCCCTGGTAGGTGAGATAGTAGCCACCCTCCCGCCCCTGTTCCTCGCGAAAGCTCGTTACGCACCAGACTCACTGGCCCTCCCTTACGAGGAGGTCGCTTTTCCCACCACGGAAGGTCTGATCTTGCGCGGGTGGTTTTTCCCCACTGAACAACCGGATGCTCCGGCGGTGCTGTACGCTCCTTCCACCGCCCACGACCAACGCTCCGGCCTCTCGCTGGTCACGGCCCTTCACAACGCCGGCTATCAAGTGTTGCTGTTCAGCTATCGCGGCCAGGCTCGCAGTGAAGGGAATTATTTCGGCTTCACCTATGGTTTTGCCGAGAGCGAGGACGTAGACGCTGCGGTGCGCTTCCTCTACGAGACCAGGGGCATTCACCGCATCGGGGCGATTGGTCACTCCGTCGGCGCCGTGTCCATCATCCTGAGCGCGGCGCGCAATCCCCGGCTGGGGGCCGTCGTCGCCGCGTCACCCTTTAATTGCGTGGACGAAGTATGGCAGACCAGCCGCCCGTCATGGCTCCCCGGCTTCGTGTTCGATGTTATCCTCCGCTTCTCAGAGTTGCGCAAGGGATTCAGCCGCGCTGCGGTCTGCCCGCTGAAGGTTGTGAACGAGATTGCCCCTCGCCCCGTGTTGATCATTCAAGGCACCCGCGATCAGCACATCACGGAGCAGCAAATGGAATCTCTGTTCGCCGCCGCGGCAGAGCCCAAGACATTGTGGCTGATAGAAGGGGCCACCCATGCCGACGTCCGCTCTCCGATGTTAGACGTCTTAATGTCGGACGTGATCGCCTTCCTGGATGATGCGCTGCGCGAGGAGCCCCCTGCCCCGGAATGGGCTTCCGCTGCAGAGGCCAGCGAGGCAGCAAGCGATAGCGCGATCGAGGCGCAGGGGATACCGGAGCGTGCTTTGGCATTCGGCGCGGGGCAGCCATGGCAGTCAAGGGTGCGCCTCCGCCCGCTCGTGCAGAGATAAACCCAGGTTTCTCCCGCCCGTGCCGCTGTCGTGTAGAGAACAGAGCTCGGTGTGCAAGGCGTTCGCGTGAAAATACGCCTTGCACAAACTGCAAAAAGTGATAAATTGTATCGGAATACACACTCTGGCGGCGATACACCATGGATCATCCAACCTGGACGCGACGGGAGTTCTTACAACTGGGGCTGGGCGCGCTGACGGCGCTGCTTACGCCGCCCTTTCTGCCGGATGACGCTAATCTGCTGACGCACTGGCTGAGTAAGAAAGCGACCATGCTGCCCGGCGCCGAGCCGCCGCCCGCCACGCTGGGCCGCATCATCAGCTGGTATCAACAGGCCGTGCGGCAGGAACCCTCGCCCAAAGCGCCGGTGGTCGCCTGGAAGAGCCATGACACCGTCATCCCGCTCTACAGCGCCGTTGCCGGCGACCCGCCCTGGCCGACCAACCCCATCTGGTATCAGACCGAGGAAGGCTACATTCACAGCGGCTTCGTCCAGCCCGTGGAAAACAACCGCCAGACAGAGGTGCTCACCGACATCGCCCCGCCCGGTTTTTGGGCCGAAGTGTCCGTTCCCTACGCCGAGGCCCGGCAGCAGCCCGGCGGCCCTTATGTGCTCCGCCGGCTCTACTATCAGACCGTGTACCGCGTCATCGCGGCGACGCGTGACGCTGCCGGCGAATGGTGGTATCGCCTTCAGGAAGGCATCACCTGGTCCCCGGGGCCATACGTTCCCTCCTGGTCGGTACGACGGATCGCGCCCACGGAGCTGACGCCCATCTCGCCGGGGCGGGCCGACAAGTGGATCCAGATTGACATCCGCAATCAGATGCTCACCTGTTATGAGGGGGAACAGCCCGTGTTCACTACTGCCATCGCCTCGGGGACGGGCAAAACGCCCACGCCCTTGGGCGAATTCCGCATCCTCTACAAGCGCCACACCCGGCGCATGGTCGGCGAGGATTATGATCTTACCGGCGTGCCCTTTCCGACGTACTTCACCCGCAGCGGCGTCGCCATCCATGGCACCTACTGGCACAACGATTACGGACGTCGCTACAGCCATGGCTGCCTCAACGTCTCCAGCCGCGCCGCGCTGTGGGTTTTCCGGTGGACCGATCCCCAGGTCCCCTATGAGCTGGAGACGCTGGACGCGCCCCCCAACACCGGCACACGGGTGGTGGTGAGCTGATGCCGCCTGACGCCGCGCGTGACACGAATGATGGAGGGATTGAACGCGAAAGCGCTCGCGCTTCCTCAATCGGGGACATGCGTCAGCTAGGACGAGCGCGCTTCCAGCAATTCGTCGTCGAGGCCTTCGAGGCGCTGCCGGCGACATTCCGCGAAAAACTGGAAAACGTGGAAATCGTCGTGGAAGGATGGCCCGATGCGGAGACCTTGCGCCAGGCGCACGTGAGTCAGCCGATGGGATTGCTGGGCTTCTATCACGGCGTGCCGCAGACGCGCCGCACTCACCGCTATGGACTGGTGTTGCCCGATAAAATCAGCCTGTACTTCTATCCCATCGTCCTGCGTTGCGTCAACGAGGACGAGGTGCGTGACCTGGTGCAGCACGTGCTGTACCACGAGATCGCGCATCATTTCGGCATTGATGACGACCGCCTCCACGAGCTCGGCGCTTACTGAGACGGCTCGCGGAGACACACGAACACCCCGGGGTGATTCTCCCCTCTAATGGCCGGCTGCGGACGCCGGTTCTGCCTCAAGCCCGATCTCGGCCAGAAAAGCCCCCAACTCGCGGTCGTAAGCTTCCGGGTCCGTCGCCAAAGACTGCGCATGGTCTGCGCCGGGCGCCAGGTACAGCCGCTTGACGCCGGGTTTGCGCTCGAAAAGCGCCTCGCTGGCTGCCGGCGGGATGTAGGCATCCTCCGCACCGTGGATGAACAGGATCGGCGTCTCCACCTGCCCGATGACGGCAATGGGCGAGGCCTGGCCAAAAAACCAACCGGCGCGCAGTCGCGTGATCAGGCTCGCGAGCGGCAACAACGGCCATTCCGGCAGGTGATATTCTACCTTGAGGCGATAGGCGAACTGCTCACGCGCGCTGGCATACGGACAATCCGCCACGGCGAAGGCGATGCGCGGATCTATCGCCGCATGTTGGAGCACCGTCGCCGCCCCCATGGACTCGCCATGCGTGCCGATCACACCCTCCGCCCCACAGCGCGCTATCACCCAATCCACACACGCCTTGAGATCGTCCTTCTCGTAGAAGCCAAAGGAAGTGTTGCGGCCACCGCTGCCGCCGTGATGGCGATGGTCATACAGGAGCACGTTGTAGCCGCGACGGTAGAAGAGCGCCGCATACTTCACCGAGCCGTAAAGTGTCCAGGTGATGCCGTGCGCCAGGATGACCGTGCGCCTCGAGCCGGGGACGGGCACATAGAGCGCATGGAGCTCATAGCCGTGGGGCGAGGGAATCCACACCTCCTCTCGGGGCCAGCTGCCGAAGCCCTCCGGCGTGATCTCCCCGTGTTCCACTTCCCAATCGTAGCTGTATTCCAGAGAATGCGTGCGCGGGAAAATGACGACGCTGGAAAAAAATCTGGCGGCTAAAATCACCCCTCCCACCAACACCCCGAGAACGAACCATAACCCCACAGGCTCACCTCAACGGATCAAGATAGCATTCAAGAGCGCTGTTTTGCGTCCTCGCCCTTGCTGCGCGGCTTCCCACCGGGCTTCCGCCGCTGCCGGCGCTCGCGCTACGCGGACGACATCAAATAGACGGCGACAAGCGACAGCCCCAGGCCCACAAACTGCCTGGGGGTGATCGGCTCTTTGAGGGTGAGAGCCGCCAGCAGCACCGTGATGACGGGATACATCGCCGTGAGCGGGATCACCACCGAAGTCTGTCCCTGGTTCACGGCCATGAGCATGAAGAGAGTCCCTACCGTGCCCGCGACGCCGGTCAGCACTGCAAATAACACACCGCGCGGGTGAAAGGTCAGCCGCACTTCCAGCACGGCCAACAACACGAGGCTGGAAAGCAGCGTGCCGAGGTTCTGATACAGCAACGCCGTTCGCGGTTCCAGATGTTGCGTCGCCAGTTTGGGAAAATATCCCCAGAAGCCAAAGGTGAAGGTAGCCAGCAGCGCCCAAGTGACCCAGGAAGGCATGAGCTCTTATTCCCCGGCATACACGAAGTTGTTGTCGGCCTCGGCCAGCAACGGCTGACGCGCGTCCTTGGCGGAGAGCAACGGCTCGGCGACAGGCCACCGCACACCGATAGCGGGATCGTTCCACAAAATGCCGCGATCCAGCGCCTGGACGTATTCCGCCGTCGCCTGATAGATCACGTCCGCCTCCGCGCTGAGCACACAGAAGCCATGCGCGAAGCCCGCCGGAAGATACAGCAGGCGATGGTTCTCCGCCGAGAGGGTCTCGCCTACCCACTGTCCATACGTTGGAGAGCCGCGCCGAATGTCCACGGCCACATCGTAGATTTCGCCCCGCACCACCGTGACCAGTTTGCCCTGGGCGGCGGGCTGCTTCTGAAAGTGCAGGCCGCGCAGCACGGCGCGGGCAGAATGAGAATGATTCGTCTGCACAAAGGGCGGAAATCCCGCCTCCGTGAATTCTGAAAGACGGTAGGTCTCCAAAAAAAAGCCGCGCTCATCGGTAAAAGTCCGCGGCTCGACGAGAATGACCTCGGGAAGGGCAAGCGGGATAAATTTGAAAGGCATGACGCTACTCCTGAAAGAAATTTCTACGGGATAAGGGATTACGCACCCGACGCGCGCCGCCGCACCAGGCGCATCAGCCGCAAGGCCAAAGGATACAGGGGGCTGAGCGACTTCTCCCACAGCCCCACAAAGCGCACGACCCGTCCGCCGAAACCACGCTTGAAGCGGTAGACGCCCCACAGGCCGTCGTTGCGCGTCGCAAATTCCGCCTCGAGCGTTTCCTCACCGGCGTCAGGGATGCCCCACAAATCATAAGTCGTACAGCCACGGCGCCGCGCCCACCGCATGGCTTCCCATTGCAAAGCATACGTCGGCATCCATTCCCGGCAGCGCTCCGAGGAGGCGCCGTAGAAGTACCAGGCCTTCGCGCCCCACGCAAAGACCATCAGCGCGGCGACCGTCTCGCCAGCGACGTCGGCCAGCAACAGCGCCGCCTGCCCCACGGGCTGGAATAGCTCCAGAGCGCGCCGATAATACGCCTCGCTGTGAATGGCAAAGCCGTCGCGCTGCCCCGTTTCCACCATCAGCCGGTAAAAGGCGGGGAGCTCCTCCGGCCCGCCCTCGCGGACAGTAACGCCCTTGCGCGCTGCCAGACGGATGTTGTAGCGCGTCTTCTGCTTCATTTGCGCGAGGAGCGCCTCCTCGTCGCCGGCGAGGTCCACCACGATCGTCTGTCGCGGTTGGATCGTGCGCGCGGCGGGCCGATACCCCAACGACGCGAGCAGGGCACGATTCGCGGGATCGTCCGGCAGCTCCGGCTCCAGCCACAGCGCCAACGCCCGTTTGCGGCGCGCCGCCCGTTCCATGGCCGGTACGAGCTCCCGCACCAGCGCCGCAGCGCTCCACTCCACCACGGGGCCGCGCGGCACATAGGCCAGAGTCGTCACCTGGCTCAAGGCCCAGCGCCGGGTGAGCAACAGCGCTCCCCCCGTCGGCTGCTCCGCGCTTCCCAACGTCACCAGCTGCGAGTCCCAATCGAAGGCAGACTTCAACGCCCCCCAGCGAGAGGTCTGCAGCACCGTCCCATAGGGATGACGCGCCACCCACTGATCCCAAATTTCAGGCACGAGGGGCGCCGACGTCACACTTTTTCCCCTACCACCAACAGGCCGGCGCCCACGCCGCCCTCCGGGACATCCATCTCGTAGGCGCGGCGCCAGCTCCGGCTCAGGCGACGTACCACTTCACGCCGGAGGAGGGGTTGAAATCCCAACCACCGCAGTCGCGGCGATGCCAACCAGTGATACAAGGGGCGCCGGGGTTCAGTAATGCCAAAATCAACGTTGCTCTTGTCCCACATGGCCGCGACACTCGCCGGCAGGTAATAACGCGCGGCGAGCAAGCGGATGCCCGCCCGTTCCAGCAGCGTCGCCCATTCCTGGGGGGAATAATAATGATAATGCTCCAGCCGCTCGTCAATGTGTTGCGCATACCGCTCTGCCCCGGCGAAATCGCCCACTGCGGCGCAGTTCCGATAGCCGGCCAGTAAGCGCCGGAAAGCGTCGCTCGGCACGGTGGTAATGAACCGTCCCCCCGACCGCAACACCCGTCCGCTCTCCTGCAGCACCGGCTCCACATCGGGGATATGTTCCAGCACCGAATTGCTGAAGACGGTGCCGAAACTGCCGCTGCGATAAGGCATGGCGTTTCCATACGCTTGCTGCACGCTGGCGTACCTGCCGCTGGCAGCTCCCTGCCGCAGCTGTTCCCACCAGGGATCGAAGCCCACCTCAAGCGGCGCCTCGCCGTCGAAAAGCACGCTGGCGATCAGGCCATCGCCGCAGCCCAAATCGAGAATCGGCCGCAGGAAGGATTCACGCGCAAGAGTGCGCAGTTCCACCGAACGCCACAGCGCCACCGGCGGTGCAAACCAGTATGCCTCCAACAGTTGGGTCAGATAATCACGATTAGGGACTGGCATACATTCCTTCCTGGCCGAGGTTTCAAAAGCGCCTGGCGAGATGAAAAAACACGCCCCGCCTGTGACGGCAGAATTCAAAGCTCGTCCTGATTGATGAGGCGGGTCAGCTCGTCGGCGTGCACGTAATGAGTCACCGTGATGGATTGCTGGCGCACGCCAGGAACGCTGCCTACGGCCTGTTTGATGTCGGCCGCCAGGCTCAACGCCAGCGGACACAGCGGCGAGGAAGGCCGAAAGCTGTAGCTCACCCTGCCGGTCAGCTCGTCAACTTCGAGATCCTCCACCAGCTGCATCCGCAGCACGTCCACCCCCGTCTCCGGGTCAATCACTTCCACCAACCTCAACAGGATTTGTTCCCGCAGCGTCGCTTCAAGGTTCATGGCGCTTCATCCTTTGGCTAAATTAAGGCGTGCTCTGAATGGCCTTATTTTACCCCAAGTTGCAGGAATGCCTATCTCCAAACTTTGATTGGACTTCCGCGCCATTTGTGGTACATTGAGGAGGTTGGGCCGCACAGCTGCATGAGCGCGGCCCTCCTTTATGGAAATTCACGGGAGGCGCCAGGTGCTGGCGTGCACCCTGCGAGCATGAAAATGACGTGTGAACGTGGGCACATGGGCACGTGTTTATTTTCGAAGGAGACGCCATGTGCTAGCGCACACTATCCAAAAATGAAAATGTGCGGTGGCTGTTCAGCCTGGCGCCAGGTAGCCAGACGGCGATGGATGAACCTTTGTGGCCTGTAGCTTTTGCCCCACCCCTGCCCCCTCCCCAACGGCGCAGACGCCGTTGGGGAGGGGGAGAAAAAATAAAGGGGCTTTGCAGGCGGGCTACGCCCGCCTGCAAAGCCCCACAAAAAAGTTCCCCTTCCCCCCGCGCGGCGCTGGGGGAAGGGGCCAGGGGATAGGGGGTAAAAGTTGATACTCAATCTTCAAGGGTCGCCAGGAAATCTTGCGTTTTTCAGTCAGTGGCGCCACTTTTGTCACGTAAGTGATTCTTTCGCTGATTCGCTGACTACTGACCCGCTGATCTCTATTTTCCGAGGAGAACACGATGCAAATCATCGTCACCGGCTCGATTGCGTTTGATTATCTGATGTCCTTTCCGGGGCATTTCACCGATCATCTGCTCATGGAGCGCGTCGGCAAGGTCAGCCTGAGTTTTCTGGTAGATGAGATGCGCCGCGTGCGCGGCGGCTGCGCTGCCAACATCGCCTATAATCTGGCGCTGTTGGGCGAGCATCCCTCCATGATGGCGACCGCCGGACAGGATTTCGAAGACTATCGCAGCTGGCTCGAAGACCATGGCGTGGACACCCGTCTCACCCGCACCATCCCCGATGTTTTCACGGCATCCTTCTTCGTCAACACCGACCTGGACCAAAATCAGATCGCCACTTTCTACACCGGCGCGATGGCGTATGCCCGGGAACTCTCGTTCCACGATTTGAAACAACGCCCCGATATGGTCATCCTCTCACCCAACGACCCCATCGCCATGGACAAGTACGCTGTGGAGTGTAAGACGCTCGGCATTCCCTACATCTACGATCCGGGACAGCAAGTGGTGCGCGTCGGCGCCGATTCACTCTGTCTGGGACTGGAGGGCGCGGACATCCTCATCCTCAACGACTACGAGTTCGAATTGCTCAAGACCCGCACGGGCCTCACGGAGGCGCAAATTCGCGCCGCCGTCAAGCAGGCAGTCATCATCACCCGCGGCGCGGATGGCTCCGAAATCTGGAGCGACCGCCGTGTCACGGTGCCCGTCGTCCCTCCCCAGCAGATCGCCGATCCGACCGGCGTGGGCGACGCCTATCGCGCGGGGCTCCTCAAGGGATTGGCGCTCGGGCTTCCCTGGGAGGTCTGCGGACGCATCGGCGCGCTCGCGGCGACCTACACGCTGGAATGCGTCGGGCCGCAGAACCAGCATTACACGCTGGCAGAGTTCAAGGCGCGGTACCAGGAGCATTTTGGGGAAGATGCGTTTACGGAGAAGATGGGGTAAGGCGTAAGGCGTAAAGCGCAATGCGTAATGCGTAATGCGTAATGCGTAACATTCGTCAAGAAATAAAAATGTGAGTCGTAAGCCGTGAGTTGTGAGTAGAGATTGCAACTACTCTCTACTCACAACTCACTGATTACTATTTTTGAAGGAGCCTCAAGAAGATGAAATATCACGTGAAAGATATAGACCTGGCGCCGGCAGGACGGCTGCGCATGGAATGGGCCGAGCGTGAGATGCCCGTATTGCGCCGCATTCGCGAGCGCTTTGCCGCCGAGAAACCGCTCAAGGGAGTACGGCTCTCGGCGTGCCTGCATGTCACGACGGAGACGGGCAACCTGGTCCGCACGTTGCAAGCCGGGGGGGCCGACCTGGTGCTCGTCGCCAGCAACCCGCTCAGCACCCAGGACGACGTCGCCGCCGCGCTCGTCACCTACGACGAAATCCCCGTCTACGCCATCAAGGGCGAGGACAACGCCACGTATTACGAACACATCCACGCCGCCCTGGATCACCGACCCCACGTCACCATGGACGACGGGGCTGACCTGGTGAGCACGATGCACAAGAAGCGCCCCGAGGTGCTGGAGACCGTCGTCGGCGGCACAGAGGAAACCACCACCGGCGTCATCCGCCTGCGGGCGATGGCGGAGGAGGGCGCGCTGAACTATCCCATCATCGCCGTGAACGACGCGCTGACCAAGCACCTGTTCGACAATCGCTACGGCACGGGACAATCCACGCTCGATGGCGTGATTCGCGCCACCAACGTGCTCATCGCCGGCAAAACCGTGGTGATCGCCGGCTATGGCTGGTGCAGTCGGGGCATCGCTATGCGCGCGCAGGGCCTCGGCGCGAACGTCATCATCACCGAAGTGGATCCCCTCAAGGCGCTGGAAGCGGTGATGGATGGCTACCGCGTCATGCCGATGATCGAGGCGGCGCCGGTGGGCGACATCTTCATCACCGCCACGGGTGACATCAACGTGATTGATCAGCCGCATTTCGAGGTGATGAAAGACGGCGCCATCGTGTGTAACTCCGGTCACTTCAACGTCGAGATCAACCTCCCCGCCCTGGAAGCATTGGCAGGACACGAACCCCGCATCGTGCGCCCCTTCGTCAAGCAGTACACTTTGCCGGACGGACGGCGCATCAACGTGCTGGCGGACGGCCGGCTGGTGAACCTCTCCGCGGCGGAAGGACATCCGAGCGCGGTGATGGACATGTCCTTCGCCAATCAGGCCCTCAGCGCCGAGTACATGCTCACGCATGCCCAGGAGCTGGAACACCGCGTCTACGCCGTCCCCGAAGAGATTGATCAGGCCATTGCCGCCCTCAAACTCGAAGCCATGGGGGTCGCCATTGACGTGCTCACCGAGGCGCAACGCCATTACCTGGGCTCCTGGCAGGAAGGCACGTAAGTCCTCCCCGCATGAATCAATGCAGCCCCCGAAGCGCCTCCCATGCTTCGGGGGCTTTTGTGTGCGCGCCCCATTCCCGAAGTGACACGAGGGCCGGATCCCCTCGCAGCCAGAACCAAGATCACATATCAGCCAAAATCCTATATTTGCCTATTGACAATACTATGTGATATATGGTATAATATGAGGTATAGCAAGAGAGGAGACATGCTATGGAGGAAATCATCCAAAATTTGATCCTGGAACTGCGGCGAGGGACGCTCATCCTCAGCGTGCTCAGCCAGCTGCGCGAGCGGCAATACGGTTACGCGCTCAAAGAGCGGCTCGCGGAGCAAGGGGTGGATATTGATCAGGGAACGCTCTATCCCCTCCTGCGCCGGCTGGAAAAGCAGGGGCTGCTGGATAGCGAGTGGGATGTGAGCGAGGCGCGTCCGAGGCGTTATTACGTCCTCAGCGAGCAGGGGCGCGAGGTGCTGACGGTCATGATCGCCGAATGGCAGCAGCTGGTCAGCGTCATGGAACAGGTGTTAGCGGCGGATAAGTAAAGGCTTGCCCCCTGGACTGCCGCGAACGTGGGCACCTGGGCACGTGTCTATTTTCGTAAGGAGAACAACATCATGAACGAGACAAGGCAGGAACGGAAACTGGATCTGGTTGAACGGTACATTCACGAGATAGGTCGGCGTTTGCCCCCAAAACAACGCGCGGATGTGGAAGCCGAGTTGCGGTCGTTGATCATGGATGCGCTGGAAGCGCGCAGCGCAGAAGCGGCAGACGAGACGCCAGAAGCGGCGCAGGTTGCCGTACTCCAAGAGCTCGGCGCGCCGGCGGAGGTGGCCAGACGGTATGCTGCTGCGCCCCGCTATCTCATCGGCCCGCGCGTGTATGATGCTTATCGGCGTGTGACCGGCATTGTCCTGGGGGCCGTGGCCCTGGGGCTGACTATCAGCACTGTCGTCAGCCTGTGGGAGACGGCGCCAGAATCCATTAACATTCTGGCGGCCCTTGGCGAACTCATCGTCCAATACATCGGCGCGGCGGCCAGCGCCCTGGGATTCACGACGTTCATCTTCGCCATTCTGGAGCGGACGCTTTCCGAGAAAGCTCTCGCCGATCTCCAAGACGAGGAAGAATGGGATCCCCGCAAGCTGCCGCCAGTTGAGGATCCCAACCGCATCCAACCGGCGAGCATGATCGTGAGCATCTGCTTCACCATCCTGGCGCTGTTGCTCTTCAACCTGTTTGCAGATCGGTTGGGCATCATCTACACCCAAACAGAGGGAGGATGGAAAGTCATCCCCATGCTCAGCCCGACGGCCCTCAAAACCTTCCTGCCGCTGTGGAACCTCAGCTGGGTGCTGACGCTGGCGCTGGACGCAGCAGTCTTGCAACAACGGCGGTGGAACACGACCACACGCTTGCTGGAGCTGGGGCTGAAGGGATTCACCCTCTACATCCTGGTGCGGATGCTCTCCGGCCCGGTGCTGTGGAAGCCGTTCGAGATGGAAGCAATCGAGCAGGTCCTGACACAGGTGTATCGCTGGGCGCTGATCTTCGGCATCATCGGCACCCTCGTGGAGATCGCCCAGTCCGGCTACCGGCTGATCCGCCAGCGCTGAGCTGCCGAGAGGAGTGAGCCGACGAATCTGCTCACTCCTCTCTTCACGTCTGTCCGAGGAGAAAGGCTTTAGCGGCGCGTCCTCAGATAATGGGCATAGCGCTCACACGAACGCTCGATTTCCGCCTCCGCAACGGCGCGCCCTTCCCACCCCCGCGCCGTCGCCTTCACCCCCTGCAGGTCTTTGTAGACGGTGAAGAAATGCGCGACTTCTTCCAGAAAATGCGGCGGGATGTCCGGCAGCTCGCGGTAGACGTCAAAAAGGGGATCGGTCGCGGGAACCGCCAGGATCTTGTCATCGTGCAGCTCGCCATCCAACATGCGGAAAATGCCCACCGGGCGGGCCTCGATGATCGCGCCGGAAGCCGTCGGCTCATTCGTCATCACCAACACGTCGGCGGGGTCGCCGTCTTCGTACACAGTGCGAGGGATGAAACCATAGTCCCCGGGATAATGCAGCGAGGAAAACAGCACCCGATCCAGCTTGACAAACCCCCCTTCCAGGTCGTAGACGAACTTGTTGCGCGAGCCTTTGGGGATCTCCACGACGACATAGACGACATCCAATCCTGCCCCAGGGCCGGGCGTTAATTCATGCCAGAGATTTGCCATAGCACATTCCTCCACTCATGACTCACGGATGGTCTCACTGATGCGTCCTGCAGCGCTCTTCGCGGTGCAATGCCGAGACCCTTTCCCGCGCGCGCCTCAGAACAGTGTTCCCTGCTCGGTGCGAGTATAGGGAAGACTCAGGTGCTCATAGGCCAGGCGCGTCGCCGTCCGACCGCGAGGCGTGCGATCGAGGAATCCCAGCTGCAAGAGATAGGGTTCCACCACGTCCATGATGGTGTCGGCCGCTTCGCCAATGGAAGCGGCGATGGTTTCCAGGCCCACGGGGCCGCCGTCGAATTTCTCGATGATGGCGAGCAGCACGCGGCGGTCGAGGTCGTCGAGGCCCATGGCGTCAATCTCCAGGAGCGCCAGCGCCTCGGCAGCCAGCCCGGCAGTGATGACGCCATCGCCGCGCACCTGCGCGTAATCGCGCACCCGCCGCAACAGGCGCAGCGCCACGCGCGGGGTCCCCCGTCCGCGCCGGGCGATCTCATCGCGTCCTTCCGGCGCCATCTGCACCTTCAGCGCGCGCGCGGCCCGTTCCACAATCTCGGCCAGCGCCGCCTGCTCGTAGAAGTCGAGCCGGTAAACGGCGCCGAAACGGGTGCGCAGCGGGGCCGAAAGCAGCGCCAGCCGCGTCGTCGCGCCGATGATGGTGAAGTGCGGCAGGCTCAGGCGCACCGTCCGCGCGCCGGGCCCCTGCCCGATGACGAGGTCCAGCGCGAAGTCCTCCATGGCCGGATAGAGGATCTCCTCCACCACCTTGCCCAGGCGATGAATTTCATCAATGAAGAGCACTTCTTTTTCGCGCAGGTTGCTCAGAATGGCGGCGAGGTCGCCGGGGCGCTCGATGGCCGGCCCGGCGGTGATGCGAATGGGCGCGCCCATCTCGTTGGCGCAGATGTGCGCCAGGGTCGTCTTCCCCAGGCCGGGCGGACCGTAGAAGAGCGTGTGCTCGAGCGCCTCGTTGCGTCCCTGCGCCGCCGCGATGAGGATGCGGAGATTCTCCCGCACGCGCTCCTGTCCGATGAGATCGTCCAGGTGCTGCGGACGCAACGCCCGATCCAGGGCCGCTTCTTCCGGTTCAGCTTCGGGTGATAGATTGCGATTGTGGCTCATCGTGTTTTCCAGTATTGGCGCACAGGACCTGCGCCGGGTTCCTCGAAAACCGCCCACGCGAAGCCATGCGTCACAAGAAATGCGTGCCGGACAACCTCGGCGAGGGTACTCGCCGGGCAGAGGATGAGAGTCCCCCCGACTTGGGTCACCCGTTCCAGCTCGGCCAGTTCCGCTTCAGGCTCATCACCGAAGACATGCCCGCCCAACACTATGTCGGCAAAGCCATTGGGGAAGGGAATCTCCGTGATGAGGCCATCCACGGCATAGAAGTTGCGCAGTTCATGGGCGCGAGCCTTTTCCTTCATGTAGCGACGCAGGTTTTCGACCGGTTCCACTGCGAAAACGACCGCCGCGCCCGCCGCTGCGGCGACGAAAGCCAACCGCCCTGTCCCCGCGCCGATGTCGAGCACTGTCTTGCCGCCGAAATCCACCAGCCCTGTCAACTCCTGATCATCCCAGCCCAGAAAGGGTTGCGCGTCATAGATCGCGGGATCCACGGCATAGACCAGCAAGTCCTCCAACGACCGCAGCACGACCAGTTCCGCCTCGCGCAAGCCCGCGGCGTCCACTACGGGCGTTTCCATGGCAAGGAGATCCTCCACCCAGAGCGCGATCTCCGGACATTTGTGGCGCAGATACCAGGCAACGACGGGATGCGCCTTGAGCGCCGTCGCCAGCGTTCGCTGCGGGAGGCCCCAACCAGGGAGCCAGCGCAGCTGGACACGCTCCAATAACAACAGCGTGTTGAACGAAAGCGGCGTCACATCCATCCAGTTCAAGGGCATAGACTCTATCCTTTCAATCTTTTGGATTTGGGCTTGCGCGTCCGTTTAATGATGAAAGCCGCAAGCAGCGCCGTCGCCATGAGCGCGCTCATGATCTTCAAGATCCAACTTTCGAAGCTGCTGCCGATGAGCCAGGCATGTCCTGTGGCCAGGAAAAACGCCAGGTAGTTGAGCCAGTGCAATACGCGCCAATTCTTGCCAATGGCAGCACGGAAAACTGCCGTCAGAGAAGTGATGACGAAAAGGATCAGCGCTGGGCGTCCACCATTACGCAGGAAGACCTCCAACGAATCAAATCTTGGCACAAAGACCGACACCGACCCCACGTACCAGGCAAAGGTTGTGGCATGGACAAGCATGCCAACTATGCCGGCAATGACCCACGTGTGATGCACTTTCATGAACGGCTGTCCGAGGCGCTTGGTGATTTCACGCATGAACATCGAGGAAAAACTTGCCATGAAAGTGCACAGATATGCCATCAATGCTGCCGCGCGAATCACGCCGCGACTCAGATCCGATACACCCGTGAACGTCAACACCAAGATCACCAACACAAGTGCAGCTCCAAGGCTCCCTAACGTCGTCATCAGAGGATTGGGTTTGGTAGATTTCGTCATTCTCTAAACCTTTCCGTACTATATGATTGGCGTAAAACTATAAATTCCAACCACCGAGGGCGCGAGATGTGTGGGAAAAATGATGAGCGGATAATCTGCCGGAGTCACTGCCGCCAACCGTACCCGTTCATCGCGCAACAGGGGGACACAGCTCATGCCGCCGCCTCGGCCGGGGGTCGAGACAAGGCCCACTCCGGCGGGCGCTGCGGCAGGACATAGAGGAAATAAGTGAAGGGCAACGCCACGAGGGGCAGCACGACACAACCAATCCCCAGCAAGACGCGCGCCGTGTCGTTGCCGGCCCGGTTCAGGATGATGTGGCTCAGGTAGAAGAGCTGCAACACCAACCGGAACAACGAGCCGCCGATGGCAATGAACATGGAGATCCCGAAGATGAGAAAGAAAAGCGGCCCTGGAGCGTTGCCCCGTCCCCCCGCCAGCGGCGCAAACGCCATCAACATCAGCCAGGTGACAAACATCAACAGCGGGTAAATCACCACCCATAAGGTTGCAATCCCCACCAGGATTTTGAGCGGTTGCGAGAGTTTCATAACGGCACCTTTTCTAGAGGTCATAATCGCCCGCAGCTTCGGGCTGATAGAGAATCTCCAGCACCCGCAGGCGACTGATGCCCGCGGGCACTTCCCATTCGAAGGTATCGCCCACGCGATATCCCAGCATGGCCATTCCGATAGGCGCCAGTACAGAAATTTTGTTCTCTGCCGGATCGGCGTCTTCGGGGAACACCAACGTAAAGACCAGCTCCTCCTCGGCGTCCAGATCGTACAGCCGGACCCGTGAATTCATCGTGATGACGTCCGGCGGCACGTCCTGCGGCGACACGATGACGGCGCGGGCCAGCTCTCCCTCCAGATCACGCAAGGCCTCCCGGCGGGGATAGCCGGTGCGGTGCAGGTCGGCGATCAACTCGGAGAGGCGCTGCCTATCGAATTCGGTGATGTAAATAGCACGTTCATTCATCGAAAAACTCCCGATTCAATCAATGTTGACGTAAAAACTGACCCAGGTCAGGGTTTTGCTGAATGGCAAAATTCCCATGCCCGAAGGCGCGCAGCAATTTCCGCGATTGAGGGCTGTGCAATTGGGGAGCAGAACCGCGCGTGCAAATATATGCCTTCCAAGTCGTTTGCTGGCGAAGCGATTGAGCATGGTTGACGTTAAAATGCGGCGCAAGCGCTTGCCGCGTGTTGATGACTTGCTCGATGGCATGTGTGACATCGCTTCCCTTCAGCTCTACAATGCAAATGGTAGTGGAGTCGCCCCCCTCAGGCGTGTAGAAAACCAATAGATCGCTCAAGGCGCCGCAGATGTGCAGTTCGGTGCGCAGGGCACAGGGGCGATTTGTCTGATCGTCAATGACAAACCATTCCCAAGTCTCACCCTGGCGCGGGGTCGCGCGCACGACAATGCCTCTTTCTCTGTAAGCAGTTCCTGAGTGCCGACAGTGTTCGCGCATGGTTGGGCAAGGCATCGTTACTCAACCGCTTCCACAACATCGAAGACGTCAAAATAAATTTGAGAAATACGGTCAGAAACCCGCCCAAAAGTGCCCCAGTCAATATCGCCCTGCGCATCCAAAATACTGTGCGCCGTCCCATTTTCAAAGAGGTAAACCGCCACTTGTGCCTGTGAGAGCAAGGCCGCCTCACGTTTCAGGAAGAAATGCTCAGCGGCTTCAGCGGGCCTGGGATGGCGTGCACCGGCTATCAGGTTGGCCAGGTGATCCACCACATAAGGACTATGAGTAGTGGCCATCACATTGATCCCGGCATTGACCATCATGCCGAGGAATTCCACTAGCCGCACCTGGGCTTCCGGGTGAAGATTCATTTCGGGTTCATCAATCACCACTAAGTCGCCTTCAGTGGCCAAATACCGCAGATAAAATACCAGCGGTGCCAATTCCTTGACCGTGGAAGAGGCCGCATTGATGCCCAACGTCCCGCCGGGGATGGAGAAATGAATGCGCCGGTCAATGCCTGGCGCCGGCGTGGAAAAATCAACTTGCCCGCCTAACAGGTCATGTTCCAGGATCTCAGCCAGGCGCAGATACTCGTTGATTTGAGGCTCTTGGCGCGCTTGCTGTTCCCGTTGAACGCGCGTGCCGGTCATGAGCGCAGCCGTCATCCATCCTTGATATATCGTAATAGGAAAAGTGATGAGAGTGCCCTTGAGGTTCTCCGTTAAATCGGCATAAGATTGGGTGATTGAACCATAGACGGGGAAGCCGCGCAATAATTGCCCTGTTTGTTCCAACTGCGGGAAGAAACCGCTGCGTTCTGTTGGAAAGGGCCAGATAAAGGTGTATAAACACCGATGTAACGCGGCAAAGACATTCCGAGCCACAAATTCACGGAGGGTCGTCGGGGGCAAGCTTGAGGCCTCGCCTTCGGTGTAGAAGTGCAACGTGGTCGTGCCGGCTTCTTTGAGGGCGCGCAAAACACCGCCGACTTGATCTTTGATCTTGAGCTCCGCTACCTTGTGCCAGGTTTCTGCATCGTCCCCATCTGCAATGCTCAGCCCGGTATGCTGAAAATGCGCGCCCGGCGCTCCAATGACTGCGGGAAGCCAATCTTGCGCCCGTTCGGCAATCCCATCGAAATACCTTACGCCATACTTCTGCGCAAATGCCAGCAGATCAACTTGAGCACGGCCTTTGGTGGAGAGCGCCTCAATCGTCGCCTCAATGACGGGGTAAGTCTCCACCGTCCTCTGTTCCCTGAAGGCGTTCAGATATTCCAACCATCCATAGCCAAACAGCCCCAACAGATTAGCAATGGCGTTCGCCGTCCAGGTCTTCCCGGTATTCCCAGGCCCGACAAAGATCGTCAATGGCCGCACCGCTATTTCGGCTTGTATCACTGGACCTAAATTTCTGATGCGGATTTTCATGGTTGTTCCCCTCGCTACTTCCGCGACTTGCGCCCCTTAGATTCCCCCGTCACGAGCCGCTGCCACTCGTACAATTTGGTCAGCGCCTCAAGCGGGGTGAGGCTGTTCACATCCAGCGTGCGCAGCGCCTCGATCACGGGATGCTCTTTGGCGATGAGCAGCGGCTGGAACGGTTCCGGTTCCGCCGCGCCGGGCCGAAATTCGCCGCTCTCCAGCTGCACCAGCAACGCCTCGGCGCGATGAACGACTGGCGCGGGCACGCCCGCCAACCGTGCGACGTGAATGCCGTAAGAGCGATCCGCCCCTCCTGGCACCACCCGGTGCAGAAAAACCACGTCCTTCCCCTCTTCGACCACCGCCAGGTTGAAGTTACGGACGTGCGGGAGATGCTCTTCCATCTCGATGAGCTCGTGGTAGTGCGTGGCGAACAGGGTGCGCGCCCGGCGCTCCGGGTGATTGTGAAGATATTCTACCACAGCCCACGCAATTGCCATCCCGTCATAGGTGCTCGTGCCGCGCCCGATCTCGTCCAGAACCAGCAGGCTCTGTGGCGTGGCGTGATTGAGAATCGCGGCCGTTTCCACCATCTCCACCATGAACGTGGACTGTCCTGCCGCCAGCTCGTCGGAGGCGCCAATGCGCGTGAAGATGCGATCCGCCATGCCGATCTGCGCCGCATCCGCCGGCACAAAACTGCCGATTTGCGCCATCAACACGATGAGTGCGCTTTGGCGAAGGAACACCGATTTCCCGGCCATGTTGGGGCCGGTGATGATGTGGATCCGACTGTCCTCGTCCATCCGCAGGTCGTTGGGGACAAAGGGCGTCTTGAGCGTGCGCTCCACCACGGGATGCCGCCCGGCGCGGATATCGAGCACCGGCGCGGACGTGAAGGTGGGACGGACGTAGTGATAGCGCGCGGCGACCTCTGCCAGCGCCGCCGCCACATCGAGCCGGGCCAGCGCCGCGGCGAGCGCCAACAGCTCCCCCGCGTGAGCGGCCACCTGCGCACAGAGCTCGCGGAACAGCCGCGCCTCCAGCTCGTTGATGCGCTCTTCGGCGTTGAGCACCAGGCTTTCGTATTCTTTGAGCTCCGGCGTGATGTAGCGCTCCGCGTTGACCAACGTCTGTTTGCGGATGTAGTCCGCCGGCACAGCCCCGGCATTGGCGTGCGTGACCTCGATGTAGTAGCCAAAAACCTTGTTGTAGCCCACCTTCAGGGTCTTGATGCCCGTGCGCGCGCGTTCCTTGCCCTCCAACGCGGCGATCCACTCACGGGCGTCCCGGCTCGCCAGGATGATGCCATCGAGTTCGGCGGAGAAGCCAGGGCGGATGAGGCCGCCGGCATTCGCCTGCGGCGGGGGATCGTCTACCAGCGCCGCCGCGATGAGCGCGGCCACCTCGGGCAGGGGCGCCAGGCCTTCGGTCAGCGCCGCAAAGCCCGGGGGCGCAGTCCGCGCCTCCGCCACGAGGGCACACAGCTCAGGCACCGTCTCCAACGCGGCGCGGATGCCGACGAGGTCCCGAGGGGGCGCTTTCCCCGCCGTGACGCGATTGACCATCCGCTCCAGGTCGGGGACTTGCTTGAGCAAACGGCGCACGGAGGCCCGCAACAAGCCCTCCTCCACCAGCCCCTGCACCTGATCCAGGCGCGTCTCCAGAGCGGCGATGTCGAGCAGCGGACGTTGCAGCCGGTGCAGCAGCAGCCGGCCGCCCATCGCCGTCAACGTCATGTCGAGCACTCCCAGCAACGAGCCGCGCTTCTCGCCACGCAAGGTCTCCGTGAGTTCCAAATTGCGCCACGTCGCCGGGTCAATCGCCATGAAGTGCCCGGTCGAATACGTCATCAGCCCCACGATCTGCGGCAGCATCCCCTGCTGCGTCTCCTGCAGATACGCCAGGATCGCGCCGGCAGCCCGCACCGCCAGCGGCTTGCCCTCGCAGCCGAAGCCCTCCAGCGTGCGCACCCCGAAATGTTCCAGGAGGGTTTGCCGCGCGGTCGTCTCCTCGAAGCGGTAAGCGGCCCACGGCGTGAAATGCGCCGGCAACGACCCGGCAAGCGCCTCTTCGGGGGACGTTTCCGGCTGATCGGGAGCACGCTCCTTCCACGAGCCGACCTTGGGGAAGAGCACCTCACGCGGCTGAAGGCGCGCCAACTCCTGTCGCGCCGCCGCGAGGATGTCGCCGTCATCACTGAGCTGGGTCGCGCCGAACTCGCCGGTGGAAATCTCCGCGTAGGCGATGCCCGCGCGCTCGCCCTCAATCACGACAGCGGCGAGGTAATTCGGACGTTTCTCGTCGAGCAGCGCCGGCTCGATGAGCGTGCCGGGCGTGACAACGCGCTCGATGCGGCGCTCCATCGGCCCACGACCGTCAGGCTCGCCTACCTGCTCGGCAAGCGCCACACGATAGCCTTTCTCGATGAGGCGGGCAACGTAGTTTTCTACCGCGTGATAGGGCACCCCCGCCATCGGAATGCGCACACCCTTCGCCACCGGGCGCGAGGTGAGGACAATATCCAGCTCCTCGGCCA
>Ga0208198_1001081_pt1 | contig 25750 bp, 21 predicted proteins | sample AD_JPNTR2_MetaG_FD_184446 | JGI IMG/M metagenome (GOLD analysis project Ga0208198, IMG submission 184446) | Active sludge microbial communities of municipal wastewater-treating anaerobic digesters from Japan - AD_JPNTR2_MetaG (SPAdes) (version 2) | ecosystem: Engineered > Bioreactor > Anaerobic...
TAATCGGTAGGGGCCGCGTCAACCGGCCCGTGCGAATAAGGACGTCTTTTGAACCGTCAACCTTCGCACACATTAAATTGCAGCTCTGTGCCCCGCAAGGGGCCCCGGCAGCAAGCCCCACCCTTTAGGGTGGGGTAGTTGACGTGTTTTCCCTCCTGTAACGTCCCTGGAGACAGGAGAGGCGCACATTTTAAGTACCTGGAATGCGTACATCTCATTGCCCTCCGGGCATGCGGGGCTCTATCATCCGGGCGTCAACCGTGGATGGAGGGACCCCCGCGGACTTTTGTGGACACATCATCGAGGCGCCCACACTATGACCTGGACGCCGGTCTATATGTAAATCCTGTCACATCTCTTTACACATCCAGGGGTCGTTCCCGAAAATGAAGAGACTGATCCCTCAGTTGAAAAGAGAAGTGCTGGAGATAGCCCATTTCTCACAGAAACTACACTGATTTCTATCCCAGAAAACATGCTTCGGGATGCACCAGGCAGAGACTCACAGGCGTCCAGAGTTGATATGCACAAGGAAGAGGGGGTGCTTTCGCTCCACCACAGAAACTAGCCGAACACCTACCTCCCAAGCGCCCGCATAAACCGCTCCCGGATCCCGGCGGCTCGGGCGAGGAGTTTCATATCCACCGCCCGTCGACTGGTTCCCGGTGTCCCCGACCGCCCCGTTGTCCAGGCAGACGATCGTAATAAGGTTCTCCGGGGCTTCCGCGGTCCCGAGCAGGCAAGGAGGATGATCCAAAAGCACCTTCTTCCCGGGAGCGGTCACCCGTTTTCAGGCATCGCGTCGTGAGGGGCGTTGATGAGCGATACAGGTTTCTTGTGCCGAGCATCAACTTCACCGGGACTGGGTATTCCCGGCGGATAAAAGAGGTCTTCTTGAGAGCCCCAGCCGAGATTTGAACTCGGGACCTGCTGATTACAAGTCAGCCGCTCTGCCACCTAAGCCACTGGGGCATACCCTAATGGTAAGAGGTCTGCGGTAAAAAAGGTGGCGCCGGTGCCGCTCACCCATCGCCGGCGTCACCCTCGCGGTGGCCGTGCTCCCAGACTACATCACCGTCGTAGAGGATCCGCCGGATCCGGTGATAGGGGATGCAGGCGGTGCGGGTTCCGGCGTCCACCTCCATGTAGGGCGCCTCGAGCGCAACGACCCGCTCGCCCCGAACCGTCGAGCGGTCGCCGGGCGCACCGCGGTCTACGTAATCGATCTCAACACGGGAGAAGTCATACCCGGGGTCGTGGTAGAGCCGTAGAAGCAGCCGGTGACTTGTCCGCATCATTCACCATGACCAGATAGCACCGGCGGGGCATAAATGTGCAAGGTCATCAAGCCTCTTTTCTGATGCACAAAAACCACCACCCAGGCCCCCCTCGATACGAGGCTGGCGGGCAGTGCCTAGTGATTGACCCGGATACCGTGCACCGGGGGGACAGGGAGAGGATCTTGACGAGGGGATCCACCGGCATACTGGTTGATGCTCTCCATGACACTGTATCGATGGGATACCGTCAATCGGGGGAGAGGCTGACGGGGAGGGGAATTGAACATCCCCCTCCCCTGTCTAGGCGTGCCACTGAAAACCTCTCTCTATGGAGCCCCCCACCTCCATTTCCATATCCTCCCTCAATGCCCTCTCGCAAAAACCCCAAAATCCGTCCATAGAGATCCCCAACCTTAAACCAGGATGCGTATCGGATTGATACCCTCTGTGCAACGTTCAATACAGAGTAACACAGAAGTAACAGCAGGATGTCGCACCTCACCGTCGATCTCGGGGGCAGGCCCGGCCTTGACTGCCGGGGGTTCTGCTCGTACTGTTACTTCAAACACGTCAGGGAGACAACCGCCTTCGGCTGCAGGCACTGCCTCCCCTTCAAGAAAGGCTGTGACTACTGCACCCGCGGCGTGCGTGAGGGCTACGAGGGTTTCAAAGACCTCAGGACGGTCGCCGAGGAGACGCTTGCAAGCCTCCAGATGATGAGCGGAGACCTCGACCGTGTCACAATCAGCGGCGGCGGCGACCCTAGCTGCTACCCTGAGTTCTATGACCTCATCGAACTGCTCGGGAGCATGGAGGTGCCGCTCCACATAGGCTACACAAGCGGCAAGGGGTTCGATGACCCCGGGGTCGCCGATCACCTCATCGATAACGGCCTCTCCGAGGTCTCCTACACTATCTTTGCCGCTGACCCCGGCCTCCGGCGAGACTGGATGCACGACCCGACGCCGGAAGCCTCGCTCGCTGTCCTCGACCGGCTATGCGAAGAGATCGATGTCTACGCCGCCGCCGTCATCATCCCCGGTGTGAACGACGGCGAGGTTCTGGAGCAGACCTGCGCCTGGCTGGATGAGCGGGGCGCAAAAGGGCTGATCCTTATGCGGTTTGCAAACCGCACCGAACAGGGGCTCATCCTCGGCAACGCCCCCATCATCGAGGGGCAGCGCATACACACGGTCGACGAGTTCCAGAACCTCGTCACCGACCTGAACGAACGTTTCTCGATGAAGATCAGCGGAACCCCGCTTGGCGACCCGAGCATCGGTTCGCCGTTTGCCATCCTCCACGAGCCCGACCTCCTCAGAAAACTCCCCCGCGTCCAGAAGCGTGCGAGCGTTATCACCGGGAGCATTGCCGCCCCATACATCCAGCGGATACTCTCGATCCGCGGTTCAACCTCCAGGGTTGTTGCGGTCAGAAAGGAGATCGCGTGCCTCATCACCGCCGACGACCTGGCGGGTGTGGACCTCTCAAAACTCGAGGATGTCGTGATCATCCCCGGCCGGGCGTTCGTCCACGACGCCGAGGCAAAAGAGATCCTCTCCGCCGACGGTGTCGACCGCGACGTTCTGCGCGGCCCCGATATGCTGACGGCCGACGCGGAGACGAGCATGGGGATGACCCGCAATGAGGTGCTCGATAAGGAGATGGAAGGGATCGCGGCCCTGATCAACACAATCAACCGCTACGGCCGTTGATCCACCAGCCCGAGGAACCGCTCGATCAACCACTCGTTCCTCACCTCCGGGTGGAATAGGAGGCCGTAGAGGGGGAACGAGCGGTGCCGGATCGCCTGAACGCGGCCTTCTGAGGCCGCGAGCGCCATGAACCCATCAGGCACACCGACGGCGCACCCACGCACCTCGTAAGCGGAGAACCTCTCTTTCCCGGCAAAGACTGGATCGGGGGCGAGAACCTCCACCTCTGTCATCCCGATCCCGCAGCCGGGTTCAGCCCCGGCGCCAAACGCCGCGGCGAGCGCCCGCATCCCGGAGGATATCCCGAGCACCGGACGCTCAAACTCAAGGAGCCAGCAAAAGAGGTCGGGTCGCTCCGCAAACCCGGTGTCCATCAGCGCAGTGCCGCAGAGGATTGCCCCATCCGCGGCCGCGATATCGGTTGCGCTGAGCGCTTTGTAATGGCGGGCGGCAAACTCTCTGCCGGATCTCCCAAGGAGCCGCTCGATCGGTGCAACAAACTCCTCCCGCGAGAGCGAGTCCTCGCGGTAACAGAGGTCGATGACCAGGATCATCGTCCCACCAGCCGCGCCCGCTCTATCCTGAAGACGCCGTTATGGTTCCGGTAGACCCTCGACCCCTCCTCGATCACGATCCGTCGGGAGAAGAACGGGGCGTCGATGACGAACGTCTCGAACTCCCCGCCCTCACCCGTGAGGGTGATCCGGTCTTTGCGGGCGACCGCCCGGAGTTCATCGAGGGTGCGGTGGTCGATCTCCCTGCCGAGCCACGACTCATCGAAGGGCGAGGCAAAGACGCCCGTTATGACGACCCGGAACCCGGCATCCAGGAGTTCCTCCATGTAGCCCTCCTGGTCTGCAAGCCAGAGCGGGTTGAAGCACCACAGCCCCAGTTCATAGCAGACCCGCTGGAGACGCGTTGCCTGGTAGACCGAGAGGATCGCCCCGGTCACAACGCCCTCGATCCCGAAACGTTCCCGTGCGGAAAGGAGCGCACGCCGAAGGTCCAGCAGTTCGGTCTCTTTTTCGCCCTTCGTCTCCATCTCCAGGAGCGGCAGTCCGGCGGACTCGGCCTGCAGCGCGGCAAGCCGTATGTTTGGGGTGTGGAACATGTAACTCTCCGGGTTCCGGGAGACGATCGTGATCAGGCAGACCACCTCCTCCTTCTGCATCGCCTTCCAGCAGGCGAAGGCCGAGTCTTTCCCGCCGGAGAAGAGAACGCCGAGTCTCATACCAGGTTCCCGTAATCTTCTGCGCAGAGCACGATAAGCCCTCCCGTCGGCAGCGGAAGGATCATTTTTATATACTATTCTGACGTTCACCCGCTTTGAGGGTGAGGCTCACGAAGGTTGAAGGCGACCACCACACTGAGATGGAGATTCAGATGGTAGTTGACTGTATACTGGTTGACTGCCGGCTGGACGCCGCGTTTCGAGACCGGGTGGTCGATGCGCTGATCGGGTGGGCGGAGGAGCGCCCGGCCGAGTGGGAGGGACTCCTTAAACGCTGCCGGCAGCGCCGGTCGGTGCCGGTGTAAAGATCGCGGGATCTTCTCCCGCTGCGTTGCTTGAAAAACCGGAGTGCGAGGAGTGAGATTTGAACTCACGAACTCCTGCGGGACCAGGCCCTCAACCTGGCGCCTTTGACCTGGCTTGGCAACCCTCGCACCGATACGGTGACGGCTGACGCATCGGTTGCGTTGCCGCACCCCGTTCGCCTCACTCAATCAGATTTCCTGCATAAAATACATTTGTGCGGGGCGGGGTGGCATCGTATCAACGATCTGGACTGTAAACTAGCCACTCTTTCTCGGCGGTATCTGCGGGGAGCTGTCAAGACCGCCTCTGTGTACGCCTTTCGCGATATACTCTACCAACCCAAGGCGGACAGCAGATTGGCGAAGATCAGGGGAAAATTGTGCCTGGGCGGAGACTGTATTCCTCAGAGATCTTTTACCGTGACGGTGGAGATGCACTTCCTGGCACTGCATCAATGGCGAATTGCAAAACGGGGATATCAGTTCACGGTGCGTGCCAGGGCAGGACACACCCTCGCTGGTGTCCGGCCAAAAAAATTGGTTAAAGATATGGTAGGGTGGACGTGCAGAGGGAAGGTTTCCATCAGTGGTGGCCCGACCCATTACTAGTATGAAATACATGTTATATATGTTTACCTAATATGACAAAATTAAACACATGTAATACAACCATCCTCACACGCGTTTCCCCCAGCCAACGCCCTCTTTTCCGTCCGCCCCAGTGCCGGATGAGAAACACGCCTTCTCACCTGGTTTTTTGCCGTCATCGGATGGAAGGTTTTTCACCCCTGAAAGCCTTCACTTCAAAGGTGATGTTATGGCGATTGATTGGTACAATGAGTTCGTTGATCTCGACCATACCCCCGGCACGGACGAACTTGTAGCACTCTACTACTTCGAACCCGCTGAAGGGGTCAGCAAGGAGGAGGCGGTTGGCCGTATTGCCTCAGAGAGCTCGACCGGGACCTGGACAACGCTCTTTACCATGCCACCACGGATGCGCGACCTCCAGGCGAAGGCCTTCGAGATCGAGGGGAACTACGTGAAGATAGCATACCCCCTCGCCCTCTGGGAAGAGGGGAACGCCACCCAGCTCCTGAGCGGCATCGCCGGGAACATATTCGGCATGAAGGCGTTAAACCGCCTCCGGTTGATCGACGCCACGCTCCCGGCCGGCTACATCCAGCACTTCAAAGGCCCGCACTTCAGCATCGAGGGGATCCGTGATATGATGCGGGTTCACGGCCGGCCGCTCACAGGCGCTGTCCCAAAACCGAAGGTCGGTTTCACCGCAAAGGAGCATGCCGAGATCGGTTACGAGACCTGGATGGGCGGGTTTGATTTCGTCAAGGACGACGAGAACCTGACATCCCAGTCGTTCAACAGGTTTGAGGACCGCGTCCGCGCGATGACAGATATGCGGGATCGCGCCGAGCAGGAGACAGGTGAGGTTAAGTCCGCGTTCATCAACATAACGGCTGATACAGAGACTATGAAAGCGCGGGCGGAGATGCTTGCGGACTACGGCTGGAATTACGCTATGATCGATGTGGTTGTGGCAGGGACGGCCGCGGTCGCGACCCTTCGTGACCACTGCTCCGACCTCGGGCTTGCAATCCACGCCCACCGCGCGATGCACGCGGCCTTCGATCGGGACGAGCGCCACGGGATCACCATGCAGTTTCTGGCGAAATTGATGCGGTTGATCGGCGTTACACAGATCCACACCGGGACTGCCGTAGGTAAACTGGTCGGCACCAGGGCCGAGGCCACGCTGCTTGCGGACATGCTCCGGGAGCGGCGCATGAACGCCTTACCTCACATGGCCCTGGAGCAGGACTGGGGCGACATAAAAAGCGCCTTCCCTGTCTCCTCCGGCGGACTCCATCCCGGGCTCGTCCCGGACGTCCTCGATATATACGGAACCGACCTTGTCCTCCTTGTGAGCGGCGGGATCCACGGCCACCCCGAGGGGACCAGGGCCGGTGCGATGGCCGTCATGCAGGCGATCGAGGCCTGGCAAGAGGGGGAAAGCCTCGACGAGAAGGCAAACCATGCACCGGAACTCAAGAAAGCCCTGGAGAAGTGGGGCTACTACAAGCCGAAGTGACTGCCGGCTCAAGAGCCTTTGAGGGCTTCTCAAAAGGCGGTTTTTCCGGGTGTGGCCTGCACGCTGCAGAAAATCCCCCTCAGGGTGAAGCCTGAGTTCACCGGATACGCTGAAAAGAGGGAGGCCATTCCACCCTTTCCCTATTTTTGATTTTCCCACGGTCCAGTGCCCCGGAGAAGACGTTCAGTGTTCAGGTCACGTTTAGACCAGATGAGATATTCCTCTGCGTCCAGGATTTGGCTTCTCCTGGCGCTCGTCGCTCGTTGCCCGCCAATCCACAGGCTCTGGGGCATGGAGGCGCTGGAAGAACCGGATGATCTGGTTTTTGCAAAAAAACAGAGGCATAAGACCGCCGACGATGGATTGGGGGCAGTCACGAGTGTTTCGAGGCCATCTCAAGACCTCACCGGTGCACCATCTCCGCGATCCTCACGAGCCCCTCCCGGAACTCATCGATGTAGCCCTGCATCGAGAGGCTCCCCTCCGGGAATGGACAGTCGATATCGTAGAATCGCTCAATCATCGGATCCGAGGGGAGCAGGTCGACAGCGATCCCGCTCTCTTTTGAGGCTTCGACCATCGCCTTCCTGAACGGCCCGATACAGTAAGCAAGTCGGTGCCGGTAGGTATCCCGGGTCTTCTCAAGGTAACCTTTCAACCGATAGACCTCTATCCGGTGAAAGTCGCGCCGGATCCGCTCGTTCGTCGTCCTGCCGAGCATGTAATGGTAGTTACAGAACGGGTAGATGCACTCAAGTTCCGCAGGAACCGTCCCGCAGGTGCCAAAGATGACGATATGATAGTCCGCAGGATTCAGGACGTCATCGATGATCCGGCGAAAAAGCCGATGGCTCGGGCTCTGGCTGTAGGGTTTGCGCACCGCACAGGGGAGAAAGAGGGCAATCTCTCTTGGTGCCACCGCATACTCATCGATGATAAACCGGTATGCGTCCTCAAACTCCCTCCGGTAGAACGGCGGGTCGAATATCTCGATCTGATTCCCATGCCGGTCCTGCACAGCCTCGACCACCCGCGGTCCGGTCTCCGCACGTGCAGCCACCCGGTCGCCCTCCATGACTGGAGATTACCCCCTGAACCGGGTAGAGGTTTGATCCGGGAAGGGGAAAAAGCATTCTGGAAGGGCGTATTCCTGCCGCCCGGTGGGAGTTGCGTGCAAGAGATCTGCAGCGCAGCCAGAGTGAGAGGGCGACCCCCTCCTGGAGTAATAAAGGCAAAAGATTTAACCGTTCAATATCCTATATAGCATTGTTCGAATGAACGCGAACAGACTCTGCTATCGCAGAGGATCATGGAGGTATAGATATGAAGCCCCTGGATTTCGAGAAGATCATCACCAGTGCCATTGACGCCGAAGTGGAATCGTACACCTTCTATAAATCGGTTGCCGAGAGGGTAAAGGATAAAAGCCTCAAGACCCTCTTCCTTGATCTTGCCGAGGAGGAGAAGGGTCACCGCGAGTACCTGCAGCGGGTGTTGACCCGCGGCCCAAAGGAGATGCAGTTCAAGGCGGCCCCCGACTACAAGGTCACAGACGCTCTCGACGAGCCAGAACTCTCCGTCGACATGAAGCCGCTCGACGGTCTGCTCCTCGCCATCAAGAAAGAATTGCAGGCCGCACAGATGTACACCCGGCTGGCCAGAGCCTCTGCAGACGCAGAGCAGAAGATGGTCTTTGAGCAGCTCGCTAACATGGAGAAAGGGCACAAAGCCCGGCTCGAGGACATCTACACGAACATGGCATACCCAGAGGCGTGGTGATAGGCACCGCCTCACACAACAACATCCACTCACGCTCAAACTGCCGTGACAGAGGCGGCCGGAACATCCGATGCCGCCCGGTCATCGGCCTCCCTTTTATTCTATATATTTAAAACTTTCCATTAGCAAATGGCTATGAGGAAGCAAGACAAAAATACCTGGATACCCAAATGAAAAAGATCATCATCAGGGGGGCGCGGGAGCACAACCTCAACAATATCACCGTCGAACTCCCGCGCGACCGGCTTATCGTCCTCACAGGTGTATCCGGGTCAGGAAAATCCACGCTTGCCTTTGACACCATCTACGCCGAGGGGCAGCGGCGCTACGTGGAGTCACTCTCCGCCTACGCACGACAGTTCCTGGGTCTGATGCAGAAACCAGACGTCGACAGCATCGAAGGGCTCTCTCCTGCCATATCCATCGAACAGAAGACTACATCAAAGAATCCACGGAGCACCGTCGGCACCGTCACCGAGGTCTATGACTACCTGCGGCTCCTCTTTGCCCGGGTTGGAAAACCCTTCTGCCCGGAGCACCAGATCCCCATAGAGGCGCAGTCACCTGAGAAGATCGCAGACCGGATCGCCTCCACGATGACCGGGACGGTCACCATACTTGCCCCGATAGTCCGGCAGAAGAAGGGGACATACCAGCAGGTCTTCCGCGACCTCAACCGTGAGGGTTATGCGCGAGTTCGGGTGAACGGGGAGATCCGGCGTACAGACGAGGAGATCACCCTGGAACGTTACCGCAAACACGACATCGATGTTGTCATCGACCGCCTCTCCGTCGACGAGCGATCAAGGCTTGCCGAAGCCGTTGAGAACGCCCTTGAAAAGGCCGGGGGGCTGGTCATCGCCGTCGACAGCGAGGGGCGCGAGGAGACCTGTTCCTCGCTCATGGCCTGCCCGGTCTGCGGGATGGCGTTTGAAGAACTCCAGCCCCGGATGTTCTCCTTCAACAGCCCGTTCGGTGCCTGTGAGGAGTGCAACGGCCTCGGGATCCGGATGGAGTTCGACCCCGACCTTATAATACCTGACAGGAACAAAAGCATCGCCGAGGGCGCCGTCGCGCTCTACCGGAACTACGTTGACGGCTACCGGGTGCACCACCTCGCTGCGGTGGCCGACCGATACGGGTTCTCCCTCCTGACGCCGATAAAGGATCTTACCGGGCAGCAGTATCAGGCACTTATGTATGGCTCGAACGAGAGACTCCGGTTCTCGGTGGAGGCGAGGAACGGCGACTCCTCCTGGTCGCATACCGGGAGATGGGAGGGGCTTGTGCCCCAGGCAGAACGGCTCCACAGCCAGACGAGATCCGATTACCGGCGCCGGGAACTCGAGAAGTTCATGCGCGTCCTCCCATGCCCAAGATGCGGCGGCCGCAGGCTCAAGGAGAAGGTCCTCGCCGTGAAGGTCGCCGGAAAGTCCATCGTCGATGTCACCGATCTCTCCATAACCGAAGCGCTTTCGTTCTTCAGGACGCTCGAGCTCACCGAGACCGAGCGCGAGATCGCAAAGCAGGTCCTCAAAGAGATCATCGCCCGTCTCGAGTTTCTTGAGCAGGTGGGTGTCGGCTACCTGACGCTCTCGCGGAGCGCAGGGAGCCTCTCCGGTGGTGAGGCGCAGAGGATACGTCTGGCGACACAGATCGGATCAAACCTTACAGGCGTCCTCTACGTCCTGGATGAGCCCTCAATCGGACTGCACCAGCGCGACAACAGGAAACTGCTCGAGACCCTCCGGCACCTCCGCGACCTTGGCAACACCCTGATCGTGGTTGAGCACGACGAGGAGACCATCCGGAGCGCCGACTGGGTGGTGGACATGGGACCAGGAGCGGGGCTCCACGGCGGGGAGATAGTCGCGGAAGGTCCGCCCGAAGCCATCGCGGCGACACCTGGTTCGCTCACGGGGAGGTACCTTGCTGGCGATCTGAAGATCGACGTCCCCGCCAGGCGCAGGAGGAGCGATCGGTTCATCCGGCTCTCCGGCTGTCGGGCAAACAACCTCAAGGAGATCGATGTCAGGATCCCTATCGGCGTCCTGACGGTTGTAACCGGTGTCTCGGGTTCAGGGAAGTCAACGCTCATCTATGACACACTCTACCGCGCACTGATGCAGCGTCTCCACAACTCACGCGAACCCGCCGGCGAGTTTGATAGCCTCACGTTTGATGAAGAGATCGACAAGGTGATAGTCATAGACCAGAGCCCCATCGGCCGGACGCCGCGCTCGAACCCGGCAACCTACACCAAGGTCTTTGACGAGATCAGGAAGGTCTTTGCCTCGACAAAGGAGGCAAAGGTCAGGGGCTACAACGCCGGGCGGTTCTCGTTCAATGTGCGCGGCGGGAGGTGCGAGGCCTGCCAGGGAGAGGGGCTTATCAAGATCGAGATGAACTTCCTCCCTGATGTCTACGTCGAGTGCGAGGAGTGCCGGGGAACACGTTACAACCGCGAGACGCTTGAGGTGAAGTACAGGGGTAAATCAATCGCCGAGGTCCTCGATATGAGCGTCGAGGAGGCGCTTGCCCTCTTTGAGAACGTCCCCTCCATCAGGAACAAACTCGAGACACTCTCCAGGGTAGGGCTTGGCTACATCAACCTCGGGCAGAGTTCAACGACCCTCTCTGGCGGCGAGGCGCAGAGGATCAAGCTGACCCGTGAACTCTCGAAGCGGGCGACGGGAAGGACGCTCTACCTCCTCGACGAACCGACTACGGGGCTGCACTTCCATGATGTGAAGAACCTGATCGCCGTCCTGGACGATCTTGTGGCCCGGGGGAACACCATGGTCGTGATCGAGCATAACCTGGATGTCATAAAGTCGGCCGACTACATCATCGACCTGGGGCCCGAGGGCGGGGACGCCGGCGGCGAGGTCATCGCGACTGGAACCCCTGAAGAGGTCGCGGAAGTTGAGGGGAGCCACACCGGGGCGTTCTTGAAAAAGATACTGAAACAATGACAGATGACACCCACGAGAGGCCAGGGCTGTGATTCAGTGCCGGGTTAGCGCAACACCACCCCAGAGGCCCCTCTCTGCAAAGACTTTATCGATTCCAACACCTGTATTCACATATGAGAGATCCGCCGTCAACGGCGGTGTTGACTCACGCGAGAGAGCGGAGGGGTCCCGGTCCCTCCGAAAAACCGCACCTGAATCATGATCGACCCTGCAACCCTTCCGGCTGAACCTGGCTGTTACCTCTTCTCCGACGAAGGGGGGAACGTCATCTACGTGGGTAAGGCCAGGAACCTCCGGAAGCGCGTCTCAAGTTACTTCTCGCGCCACGACCTCGACCCGAAGACAGCACGCCTGATAGACGCCATCGCCGGGATCGACTTCATCGTCACAGACACCGAGGTCGAGGCGTTCATCCTGGAGAACACCCTGATAAAGAAACACCAGCCGAAGTACAACATCGACCTGAAGGACTCGAAGACCTACGCCTACATCCACATCACCGACGAACCGTTCCCAAGGATCCATGTCGCCCGTGGACCCGACGGAAACGGTCGCTACTACGGGCCGTTTGTTTCGGCAAGAGAACGTGACGACCTTCTCCGGCTCTTAAAATCTCTATTCGGGCTCCGTTCATGCCGTCGCCTTCCCCGGCGGGCGTGCCTGCGGGCGCACATCGGCTCGTGCAGCGCTCCCTGTATCGGGAGGATCGGCGAGGAGGATTACGTGGAGAGAGTCCGGAGGGCCGAGGCCGTCCTCAAAGGTGATATCGGCGGGCTCATCCGGACGCTCAGGGATGAGATGGCGGCGCACGCGGAACGCCTCGATTACGAACGGGCGATGGATCTCCGTGACCAGATCGCTGCCCTCGAGCGGTTGCGCGAACGTCAGCATGTCGACCGGCAGAAGACCTACAACGAGGATATCATCAACTATATCAGAAGCGATGGAACCGTCTATCTGATGCTCTTCAACGTTGACCGGGGGACGCTTGCCGGGAAGCACCAGTACACCTTCGATGAGACTGAAGGTTTCCTCGAGGAGTTCCTGGCCCGCTACTACGCCGACCATGAACCTCCGGAGGAGGTGATCCTCCCCGAACCTGTGGACGATGCGGTCGCCACCTACCTCTCCCACCTCAGGGGCGGGAAGGTCCGTCTTGTGGTGCCGCAACGGGGCGAGAAGAAGAACCTGCTCGATCTTGTCAGAAAGAACGTCGAGATCACGTTCTTTGGCGACCGGATCAAACTCGAGGAGCTCAGACGCCGTCTCCACCTCCCAAGCCTACCGGTCGCGATCGAGTGTTTTGATATATCCCACCTTTCAGGGACGGCGATGGTTGGATCGATGGTCAGGTTCTACTGTGGAAAACCTGACCGGCGCAACTACCGCCGGTTCCGGATCAGGTCCGTCGAGGGCATCGACGACTTCGCGGCGATCGCGGAGGTCGTGCGCCGGCGCTACACTCGTTTGAAGAAAGAGGGCGGGGAATTCCCGGACCTCATCCTGATCGACGGCGGAAAAGGGCAGCTGGCAGCGGCAACCGCCGTGCTCAGGGAACTCGGGGTCAGCATACCCATCGCGGCCATCGCCAAGCGCGAAGAGGAGGTTTTTATACCGGGTTTCTCCCACCCCCTGCCGCTTGACCGCCACGAGAAGGCATCACTCTTCATCCAGGAGATCCGCGACGAGGCGCACCGGTTTGCGATCACCTACCACAGGAACCTGCGGAGGAAGACGGTGGCACCATGACCGGGTTTCAACTTACAGCGGATTTTGCGCCCACCGGATCCCAGCCCGAAGCCATCCGGAAACTCACTGCCGGCATCGAGAGCGGCGAGCGGTTCCAGACGCTGCTCGGGGTGACCGGATCGGGCAAGACCTTCACGATAGCAAACGTGATCCAGAACGTCCAGAAACCCACCCTGGTTCTCGCCCACAACAAGACGCTTGCGGCACAGCTCTACAACGAGTTCAGGTCATTCTTCCCGGGCAACAGGGTGGAGTATTTTGTCTCATACTACGACTACTACCAGCCTGAGTCCTACATCCCGAAACGCGACCTCTACATCGAGAAGGACGCCCAGATCAACCCGAGGATCGAGCAGATGCGGCTTTCTGCCACTGCCTCTGTCCTCTCCCGTCCTGATACCATAGTGGTCGCCTCGGTCTCATGCATCTACGGTCTTGGAAACCCCGAGAACTTCCGGGGGCTGGGGTTCGAGTTGAAGGTCGGCGACCGGATGAGGCGTGATGATATCCTCCGGAGGCTCGTGGATATCCAGTTTGAGAGGAACGATATCGAACTTGTTCCTGGCCGGTTCCGGGCGCGCGGCGACACAATCGACCTTATCCCCGGCTACTTCAGCAACATCATAAGGATCGAACTCTTTGGGGACGAGATCGACCGGATCAGCGAGATCGATAAGACCTCGGGAGAGCGGGTCGAGACGATGGACTACTTCTTCGTCTACCCCGCCCGCCACTTTGTCGTCCCGGAGGAGACAAAAGAGCGGGCGATCGCATCGATCGAGGAGGAACTCGATGAATGGCTCCCGAACCTGGGGATGATCGAGGCGCACCGGTTGCGCCAGCGGACGCTCTACGACATCGAGATGATCCGGGAGACCGGGACGTGTAAGGGGATCGAGAACTACTCACGCCACTTCGACGGGAGGAAACCCGGGGAACAGCCCTACTGTCTGCTGGACTACTTCCCGCACGATTTCCTGATGGTGATCGACGAGAGTCACCAGACCCTCCCGCAGGTGCGCGGGATGTACCATGGCGACTACTCGAGGAAGAAGGCGCTTGTGGAATACGGGTTTCGCCTCCCCTCGGCGTTTGACAACAGGCCGTTGAAGTTCAACGAGTTTACAGACTACATGCGGACGGTTATCTTCGTCTCGGCAACGCCGGGTGACTACGAACTGAAACGCTCAACCGTCGTTGAGCAGATCATCCGGCCGACGGGGCTTGTTGATCCGGCTGTGGAGGTCAGGCCGATCGAGGGGCAGATCCCGGACGTTATGGCGGAGATCAGGGCCACCATCGAGCGCGGCGACCGGGTGCTCCTGACGACGCTCACGAAAAGGCTTGCAGAAGAACTCTCGGACTACCTGGCTGGCCAGGGTATAAAGACACGTTACCTCCACTCCGAGATCGATACCCTCGAGCGGACGGAGATCATCCGGCAGCTGCGCCTTGGGAAGTACGATGTGCTGGTCGGGATAAACCTTCTGCGTGAGGGGCTCGATATCCCCGAGGTTGGACTGGTCGGGATCCTGGACGCCGACAAAGAGGGGTTCCTGCGCGACGCCCGGAGCCTGATCCAGACGATCGGCCGGGCCGCGAGGAACGTTAACTCAAAGGTAGTGCTCTACGCCGACACAATGACCGACTCTATCAGGAGAGCCCTGGCGGAGACTGAGCGGCGGCGGGCGATGCAGATTGACTACAACGTTCAGCACGGGATCACACCACAGACAATCAGGAAACCGATCCGCGAAAAGGAGGTTGATATCAAGGATATAAGGCACGTCCCGAAGGCCGAGATCCCGAACCTGGTCATCGAGCTCGAGGCCGAGATGCGGGAAGCGGCAGAACGCCTGGAGTTCGAGCGTGCGATTGCCCTCCGCGACACGATCCGGAGACTGCAGGGGGAGGGGGCGGCAAAGAAAGCCCGGGGGTGACCGCAAATCAGGTTCACAGCACACCACCGGACACGTCCCTCCCCGCGTTCGAGTGCGCGGCAAAAGATGCCGGGGCGGCGTTTCGTCTTCTCTCTTTAAGGGATAACAGCGGGTGATGATGCCCAATGGCTCACGGGGAGAGAGGGGTATAGAACAGGGTCTTCGTGGCGAACCCCGCATGAAAGCGGGTCGGCTGCGAGGGGCTGTGTGGTGATACCACCCTGGAATTCGTTCCCGGGCGAGCGAGGGAACTTTTCGGTGAGGGGAAAAGCAAACCCCACCCCCACTCCTCCCCGGAATCCAGGCCTGCTGCACGACTGAGATATCGGCAAAATCGAATACGCCCCGGCCGGGATTTGAACCCGGGTCAAAAGCTCCGCAGGCTTCTAGGATATCCACTACCCTACCGGGACACAAGAACGGATCCGTTTACCCTAACAACTAGGGTTGTCCTGGTTAAAAAGGATTGCTCACCCGGTCAGCGGGAAAGAACATGCGAGTTCCTGGAACGCAGTCTTGATCCAACTGACTACACGCCGCCAACGCGCACCTGGATATCCACAGTAACCTCGTTTCCAGAGAACTCGAACAGGTAGTCCCCGTATTTACCAATGAAGATCCTTTTATGAGTGTCCGCGCTGAAGCCCTTCCCGAACCCATCCTCGGCCAGAATCTTACCGGTCGCGCTGTCCCGCACGATCACCCTGAACCAGGCATCCTCGCTCGGGTATCTCTGGGTGACGACGATCTCATCTTTATCACCATAACTGCTTGTAGTATGTTTCTCCCGGGTGATCATCTTTGGTTCCACGTCGAACTCGATGATGAGCGGTGGTCTGGTCAGGTTGAATGAGTAGGCCTCAATTGTCTGCTCAAACTTTGTCTTCTTCTGGTAGATGGTCACATAAGGGTCTGTCGTCGGCACAGTATCAGAGAACCTGTTGAGAGTTGGCGCAGCAAGAACGTCCGGTGCCGCTGTGGGATAGGGGGTGGCCGGGGTCAGGTAACCCGGGTTGTAACCCTGCCCGCTGCTCTGTTCTTCTGTTGGTGGAATTCCACCCGATTGTCCTGTACTTCCACCCGGCAGAGGCGAGGATGATGACCAGTAGAACCGCAGCTGCTATAAAAGGTATATGGCCCCAGCTCATCGCAAAGGGGTTGCGCAGCAGGGTATATATGTCTTTATCAATCGTCCCGCGGATGAGAGGGCGCTCTTATTCCCCTGGCGAACGCAATTAGCAATGCATATCTGCGCCCGGTGTCAAGTTTTGTTGATAAAGATGAGCAAAAAGCAGGGGAAGAAAGGAAAGAAAACCGTAAGCCCGGCACACGGGAGACTGGACGATAAAGGTGATCTCGATGCCGGAATCACCTCACCTGCACCCTCAGGCGCCTCTCCGCTTGATAAGGTCGTGACGGCGATCAGGACGTCCAGGTATCTCCAGATCCTCATCGGGCTGACGTTTGTAGGGTTTATACTCAGGTTCTATAACCTTGGTGGGAACTCCCTCTGGCTCGACGAAGCCACAACCCTCACGTTCGCCCGGCAGTCGGCGGGTGAGATCTGGGCAAGCGTCGCTGCTGGAGAGTTCAACCCGCCACTATTCTACTGGCTGGAGCACGGCATGATCCTCTTTGGAGAGAGCGAGTTTGTGCTCAGGTTTCTACCAGCGCTCCTCGGCGTCCTGACGATCCCCGCCATCTACCTAATCGGGAAGGAGTTCCGCGATAAAAACGTCGGACTCCTTGCAGCAGCGCTCCTCACGTTCTCACCCTTCCATATCTTCTACTCGCAGGAGGCCCGGGCATACGCGCCGATGCTCTTCTTCTTCTCCCTCGCGCTGCTTTTCTACATAAAGGCATACCGGTCGAACGAGACACGTTCCTGGGTTCTCTTCGGGATCTTCTCAGCGATCGCTTTCTGGATGCACTTCTACGCTTTTGTGCCAGTCGCAGTACTTGTCCTGCACGCGCTGATCAGCCGGGTGGGAGAGATCAGGAGAGATCTCCGGAACGTACGAGATATAGCACTCTCGATCATTGTGTTCGTCTTAGCTACGCTTCCTCTGCTCGTCGTTACGGCCAACCTATTCCTGGTGAGAACATCATCAGCCCCGACCTACGGCATTCAGGGTGCCAGCGTTATGTATCAAACCCTGCTCCAGATATCGGGATTCAACGACCTGATCATGGTGCTGTTCATCTTTCTCTTCCTGGTCGGTGTCATCTCAACATGGCGCGAGGACAGAAAGGGATCGCTCCTGCTCGTTTTCATGATGATCCTCCCGCTGGCAGCAAGCCTCCTCCTCTCCTCAAGGATGCCGATGATCCCGCGTTACCTCATCTACCTTCTGCCGGTCTACTTCGTCGGCATAGCATCATCGTATCCAGCACTTTACGCTCTTGTTCGGGATAAGCGAGCAATATACCTCGCAATCATTGGTGTGTTCCTGATCAGCACGCCGTTCCTTGCAACCTACTACACGACACCGCAGAAGAACGACTGGCGTGGGTTTTCCGAGGAACTCGCGGGTATGACGGTAGAGGGCGATCTCATAGTAGTGCTGCCGCCTTACATGTCGCAGCCGCTCGACTACTACTACAGCAACGCCACCGATGGGACGATCGAACTCGGAGCGAATACCGGGGAAGACCTCGATGCAATCCGGGAACAATATTCCGACCGGCGTGCGTTCTACGTGGTAACGGCTGACATACTCGCCGTCGACCCCACGGGGGAGGCTCTGGTCTGGCTTGATAAGAATGCAGAGTTCGTCGGGCAGCGCATGGGGATATACCTCTTCAGGTCAGTCTAACGAGGTCATCATGAGCGAACGCTATGACCTTTCGGTGATCATCCCAACCTTTAACGAGGAGGAGAATATCGCCGCCATTATCGGTGCTGTCAACGATGTCTGTTCGAAGAGCGGAATACGGGCCGAGATCCTGGTGGTGGATGACAACTCAAATGACCGCACCATCCCTATCGTGCAGGAGATCACCAGGCGGTGCGAGAATGTGCGCCTGATAGTGCGGATGAACGACCATGGCCTATCCCAGTCGGTCGTGGATGGGTTCCGGGCAGCTCGGTCAGATATCCTCCTGGTCATCGACGCTGACTTTTCCCACCCGCCAGAACTTATCCCAAGGTTTTACGAGGCTATACGGGGGGGTGCGGATATAGCCATCGGGAGCAGGTACACGAAGGGTGGTGATATCGAGGAATGGCCACTCAAACGCCGGATTATATCTCTGGGAGCCACGGCATTTGGGCGTATACTTTTTCCGGAGATCACCGATCCCGTGAGCGGTTTTTTTGCCGTGCGCCGAGAGGTCGTGGATGGAGCCCCTCTCGCACCGAGGGGTTACAAGATCCTGATGGAGGTCCTCGGCAAGGGCCGGTGGCGCTCATTTGTCGAGATCCCATTTGTCTTCAGAGACCGCGCGGAGGGGGAGAGTAAACTGCGGCTGGAGACGATGCTTGATTACCTCCGGCAGTGCTGCGGCATCATCTGGTTTTCGGTCACATACCGCACCGGTCCAGTCTGGACGGAGTGGACGAAGATTCTCAGGTTCGGGATTGTGGGGCTTTCGGGTATCTTTGTCAACATGGGACTTCTTTACGTTCTGACGGAGGTTGCTGGCCTCTATTACCTCGTCTCAGCGGCGATCGCGATCGAGACCTCGATCGTGAACAACTTTATATGGAACGATCTCTGGACGTTCAAATCCAGAGGGAGGCTCAGGTTTACGAGGAGGCTCCACCGGTTTGTCTCGTTCCAGGCGGTCTCGATGGGCGGGCTTGCCATCAATATGCTGATACTCTACCTCCTTGTAGAGGTTGGAGGGATTTACTACCTCATCGCGAACCTTGCAGGGATCTTTGCAGCGTTTGCCTGGAACTTCATGGTCAACCGACACTTCACCTGGAAGAACGTGTAACGGATCAACGGTCAACCCTAGCGTGCCACCACCAGATTTTCTCCTGTGCCAATCAACTTCGCGCGCAACCCGCAGGCATAACATGCGCGACCAACTCACCACCATCAGACAAATTTCTCCTGGAGATACCTGACAATTCTATCACCTGATCTTCCATCGCCAAAGGGGTTCTCCCAGGTCCTTGGCCTGAGAATCATCACCCTCGCAGCGGAGAGTATAGCCTCAGGATCCGTCCCTGCAAGTGTGTTGCCTCCTGCAGCGACTGTTTCAGGACGCTCTGTGTTCTTCCTCATCGTCACACATGGAGTCTTGAGGATGCAACATTCTTCCTGAACGCCTCCCGAGTCGGTCAGGACAAGTTGTGCTGAGGCCTCGAGAAGGAGGAAATCGAAATATCCGAGGGGCTCAATGAGATGGAGGTTATCTGGAACCCGGAGGTTAAACCGCTCAATCATCTTTCTTGTGCGGGGATGAATGGGGTAGAGAACCGGGACGCCAAATTCGTTGCCTACGAGTTCAATACCATTCAGTATACCGGCAAGGTTCTCCCGCCTGTCTACGTTCTCCTGTCGGTGTGCGGTGACAAGGATGTACCCACCCCTCTCAACACCGAGCCTTGAAAATATGGTTTCATTCTCTGCAGCGAGAGAGAGGTTCTGGAAAACAGCATCGACAACGGTATTACCTGTTACGAATATTGCCGGGTCAGGCCTTCCTTCTTTTCTCAGGTTGGAGGCAGCCGTCTCTGTTGGTGCAAAAAGGAAATCGCTCAAGTGATCGGCAACTACCCGGTTGATCTCCTCTGGCATCGAACGATCATAACTCCTCAGTCCAGCCTCGACATGCCCCAGGGGGGCGCCAAGTTTTGCGGCCACCAGAGCCCCGGCAAGCACTGTGTTCGTATCGCCCTGGACCAGCACGGCATCATGGTGATCCTCAAGCAGGATCCGCTCAAGACCGGTTAGCATGCGCGCTGTCTGCGTAGCGTGCGTTCCGGAACCAACCTCAAGGTTGTATGCGGCGTCTGGAAGTTTGAGTTCGGAAAAGAAGATCCGGTCCATCTCGTATGAGTAATGCTGACCGGTGTGAATGATTGAGAAATCAACGGATCTTGCAAGACATGAACGTATCACCGGCGACATCTTGACTATTTCCGGGCGTGTGCCGAGAATGATCGCAATCCTCATCAATATTTGTGGAACGGGGATGGATTAAAACAGATCGATGATATACTCTCCTGTGAAATATGATAAGTTAAGAGTAACGGTTATGCAGGTCTCGATAGTGGTCCCCCTATATAATGAAGAAGACAATGTCGACAACTACGAACTCGAGCTTTTCCCGATTGTCGACGAGGTTGCAGAGAGATACCATATATCCATCGACTTTATTTTCGTTGATGACGGTAGTAAAGACCGGACCCTCGACAAGATCAGTTCGATCGCGACGAAGCGTCAGAACGTGGTGGTGCTTCGCCACCAGAAAAACAGGGGGATGGGTGCAGCGCTAAAGACAGGATTCGCACACACCGCTGCAGACCTTATCATAACCATGGACGCTGATCTCACCTTCAGACCGGAAGATATACCAGTCCTCCTTGATGCTTACTTTCGTGAACGGCCTGAATGCGTGGCCGGATCACCATACCTCCAGAATGGGCTTATGAGGGAGGTGGCACCAATGCGCCTCTTTTTTAGCAGAAGTGTCAACTTCATGTATCGCATGCTGCTGCGCCAGCCCATCACCTGTGTAAGCCCGATCTTTCGGCTATACAGAGCCGAGACCCTGAAAGAACTGGACCTGGAGAGTGAAAACTTCGAGATCAACGCTGAAATAATATCAAAGTACCTCATCTCCGGCTACCGTGTGATAGAAGTCCCGGTTGAACTTCATAAACGGCGTTATGGTGAATCGAAGATCAACATCCGAAGGGAGGTTCTCAACAACCTGAAGATTATGAGAAAGATCGTCCGGACGAAGTATTTTCACCGGCCATGGCGCTCGTAACAAGAAGCATATGAATGAAATAGATCGTGGCGCGGAACTCTGGGACAGGATCTGGAGCAAAAACCAGATCACAAGCGACTATAGCATCAGGTACCTCGATTTTATGCGAGGGATCGAGCAAAGTCTCCCGGCACGTTCAACGGTGTGTGAGGCGGGATGTGGCACAGGACAGACACTCCAGATCTTCTCCCCCCGACACAGGACAATCGGGCTTGATATCTCAGCAAACGCCCTCTGTATCGCAAAAAACAACTGCGATACGCCTTTACAGGGTGATATCTTCCAGATCCCTATCCAAAGTGAGACCTGCGACCTTGTCTACAACTCCGGCGTGATCGAGCACTTTCCCTACCCTGCAAACGTCAGAGCGCTATCAGAGATGGCAAGAATCACCCGAAGGGGAGGGCAGATAATAGTGATAGTCCCAAACACCCTCTGTCTCTGGTACAAACTTGGAAAAGAGGTTGCTTATCGGTTTAACAGGTTTGAATTTGGGTATGAGGAGGATTACTCCCCGGGACGACTGAAGCGAACGTTTGAAGAGGTGGGGATCAATGTCACACGGTGTTTTGGACTTCAGGCAACACCGGTGCTTGCAACAAACGAGAGAGAGTTTATCCCGTTTCCAATCCGAAGGAAATTTGCAAGAATTGAGAAGTTCTTTCCATTCAAGGAGTATTATAGCTACGCAGTGGGCATCGTGGGCTGCAAAGAGTAAGAGATGATGAACCCTCCCCCGCGGCATGGCCAGGCGAAGCGCTCAGATGCCGCTCTGCGTTTCGGGTGCTTCTTCTTTGAGCATCTCAAGCGGGATAGGATAGAGGAACCAGAAAAGCAATCCCACAAGGGCGATAAACCAGTAACTGAAGACCAGGTATAGGATTGAAAAGGCAACGATCGTCTCTGGAGCGATTCCGATAATGCCAAATAGGTAGAGCAGCGTGGCGTCCCTGGTTCCAATACCCGAGATGCTGATCGGAAGGAGATCCACAACGCTGATAATCGGGATCACAAGGAACATGTAGTAACCAACATCGATGCCAATGGCCCTTCCAAGAAGGGCTGCATAGACCACCGCCAATAGCCATGATACGATCCCTGCTGCAACACAACCCAGCACCTTACTGCGGGACGCCAGAAACTGTTCAAGCCCTGAATAGAAGTCATTGAAATAGCCCGAAACCTGATTACGATAACGCGGCGGGACAAAGACACCAAAGAATGGCCTGAGTATTTTTTCCATGTAATTTTTGCGAGAGACCGCATATATCCCGAAGATTATAGCCCCTGCGAGAACAAGCAACAGACCACCGGACAGGATCTCCACGCCTCTGATGAGCGAGAATGCGATCATAGCGATGATCCCGAATGCAAAGAGGAGAACCAGATCGATTATCCTGTCGATAACAACTGTTGAGAGAGCCATCCCTGTGGTGCAGGACTCGTCTCGAACATACAGGAAGCGGGCGGCATCGCCTACCTTTGCCGGCGTCAGGGTGGAGAGAGAGAAACCAACTAAAAAACCGATGACACTTTGCCACAGAGAGAAACCCGAACGAATGGAATCGACGATGATCTTCCACTTTTTTGCTTTAATAACGACGATCAGCCCATTGATCAGGAGAGCTGCGATCAGGTAATAATAATTGACAGAAAGCAGAGCGGTAAGGATCGCCCGGGTGTCGAGGTTGACAAGGATCACCAGGAAAACAGCAATGCCAATGATACCTATAAGTCGTATTGGCCGTTTTGAGGGCATTTAAAAGAATTGTTGCTTTTGAAAATGATTAAAGATGTCGATCTGTCGCGCAAATGTAAGAACGATATATTTATAGTTAAGAACTAATTATTTTATACTTAATATCCTCATCAAGGAACATTTCGATCCATTTTCTCGCGTATCCGATATGAACGGCGCATTTTCTGAAGGATGATTCGATGATCTCCTTCAAGCAATCCAGATCTTTGACAAACGTTGCCGACACGATACGTTTGATGCTCTTCCAGATGTATTCGATGGGATTGAGATCCGGCGAGTATGGAGGGAGGTAGACCAGCTCGATGTGTTCTTTACGGGCAAATTCTCTGGTCTCGGTGGCGTGATGTGACCGAAAATTATCCAGGATGATCAGGAGATCCTTTCCCGGATTTTTCTCACGGATTTGGGCGAGGAATGCACAAACATCCTCCTTCCGGGAGTGCTCCCGAAAGTCCACCACTGAGGTTCCGTTTAGCGCATAAAAGCCGAAAGTGTTTGCCCGCATCTTGGTGGTGTTCTTTGTTATAGTAGGTCTTGTGAATGACCAGAGTCTCTGGCTGTTCGCCGTAGTCTGAGGAGAGGCCTCGTCCAGGAATCCAATCACAGTATCACCGGTCACTGGCGGGAGTTTTTTTTAGGAGGTCCTCTGCATCCTGAGGTCGGCGATAATCCCGAGGAAAGGGTTTCGCGTATTGCATCCCGAATTTTTTTAAGATAATCCGGATCTGTTTCAGGGTGTAATCGATACCGAACTCTTTCTGGATGAGGTTTCGCACCTCCTCCGTGGTCCAATGCTCCCGCTCCCGGAGAAGATCCTGGAGATGTTCAGTCTGTTCCTGATTGATCTTGGAGGGTCTCCCCCCGGCAAACCGAGGAATAAGTCCCTCATATCCCTGTTCATTCCATCGTTGTTGCCATAAATACCCTACCATCCGAGTAACGCCCACTCGCTCGCTTGCTATCTTGACGCTGTCTCCCTGATATCGGAATTTGATAAAGTACAGCCGCTTGAGCACCCTCGTATCCCTCTCCAGAGACTTGATCCTCTGATTCAAATCTTCGATTGAGAGATGCCTCTGAATGAAGATTTGTTCGGGTTTTGCCATGAGAAACAATTAGTAAATTAATGTATAATAAGTTTTGTTTTTAACTATAGATCCGATTTTTGGGATGATGGAAGACACTTTGTAGCCGGTGGGTAATTGCAGACCTTCCTGCAGTACAAAGACTAATGCAACCGTCGCGGCAGGAGAGGTGGCGCATCCAGCAACTCCTGACAGGGGGATAACTTCTGCTTCTCTCCCCCGGTCGGTTATATGGCGGCCCATACCCTGCCTGATGCAAAAAGACATTCTCTTATAGTGCATAAACAAACATTAACGTATGAGGAAAGGGAAGAAACGCCCAGTTCCGTCCTGCTCCGTTTGCGGACTGACAATCCCCAATATCGAACGCCCGACCCTGATCCGCAACCTCTTCCTTCTTGGATGCGTCTCAATCTTCACAAAATTGATGGTGCTTTTCCTTACGACCTCGGTGTTTCATTCGTTCGTTGATGTGTTTGACATCTCGGTGTATTTTGGCTACGCAATGAACGTGCTGAATGGTCAGATACCTTACATTGACTTTTCAGTTGAATACCCGTTTTTGTTTCTGATCCCGGTTCTGATCCCGCTCATTCCCGCCATGATTGCCAATGACGCCAGCGTATATGTGGCAGGGTTTCAGGTGCTCATGACATTCTTTGACATCCTCACACTTTTCCTCGTTTACTTAATCGGACTGCGCATCTTCGACAGTAAACGCGCCTTCAGAGCCGCGCTCCTTTATGCAACGGCTTTTGCGGCGTCATACTTCATACTGACAAAGTATGACTCTTTCCCCACGTTCCTGCTTGTTCTTGGCACGTTCGCTGCAGTGTATGGCATGCCGGCAAGGAGTTACATCTCAACAATCCTTGGTTTCTTCACAAAGGTGTTCCCGGTCATTGCAGTACCGTATCTTGTACCGTTCAATGCCAGCAAAACATCACTGAAAACAGAGATCGTTACACTGCTGAAGGTGGCCGCTGTCTGTGGCGCAATCTTCCTGATCCCCATGATCCTTCTTGTTCAGGACTGGTATAGACCGTTCCTCTTTGCCACTGGAACGGGTGTGGGGGTATATGCCAATACCGTGACGTATACACTTTATAACCTCATCTATGTGGTTTTGCACATACCAGTTTCAGAAGGGATAATCTCACTTATAATGTATATTCTCATGATAGGGGTAATCCTCCTGCTGATCCTTGTATCATGGGTCAAAGGTGTGGAGAATCCACGAAGACTGCTTGTTCTCATCGCTGTCACACTATTTATGGTGGTCTTCTGCACAAAATTCCATAGTCCCCAGTACCTCGTCTGGCTGACCCCATTTTACGCTCTGCTGCTGATCGATTCGCTAAGGAACGTTCTTATGTTTTACCTGCTGCAGGCCGTCGTCTATATCGAGTTCCCGATTGCCTGGGGAGTCCTTTACGTAAATAGGGGTTACGTTAATGAAATAGGGACAGCCGGGTGGTATGGTTCGCTCGCGTTCTTTGTAGTCCATGCTGCAGTCTATCTGGCATCGATCCTTCTCATACTAAAGTCAGATCCAACCCTATATGATGACACCAGATCTGCAGTTGGGCAGGTAGTATCAAGGATCAGGAGGCGCGCGGGATAGTCCAAAACCTGGTGAATAAACGATCTACAGGTGGTAGATCGTGTCAGCTTGATCACCCAAAATAAAGGACAGTGTTACTGAAATGTGTCGGAACATCCATTTGGTGCACTCATAAACTCACCGGGAACGACGCGCACTCAGGGTGTACCCCCCTGGCAGTTTCCTCTTCTATCATCAATAATCACCCGCGCCACTCCCCAATCTCCCTCACCCCGAGTATGCCCGGATAACCCCACGGTATACATCCAC